>LNFM01000626.1_pt1 | contig 85097 bp, 82 predicted proteins | sample 596031 | NCBI WGS metagenome assembly LNFM01 (sample SAMN04254537, study PRJNA301005) | activated carbon metagenome | isolation source: dual media filters at the Ann Arbor, Michigan drinking water treatment plant | place: USA: Ann Arbor | reverse complement strand
GCACCTTCCCAGGCGCTGGGCTGGGTTGCATCAACGTAGATCACCAGCGTCAAGGTGCCGGCGAGGTTATCGACAATCGCGATTTCGTCCGACAACATCAGCGAAATATCCGGCGTGCCCAGCGTATCTGGCTTGGCCGCGTTCGCGAGCTTGTGCTCAACATAGCGCACCGTGTCGTAGCCAAAGCTGCCGACCAGACCACCGCAGGAACGGGGCAGATCAGGCAGGTCAGGCACCTTGAACTGCGCCATGTACTGGCTGATGAAGTCCAGCGGCGGCGTGCTGTTGTCTTCCTGAACCACCTCACGGCCATCAAACACGCGGATGGTCTTGCCCCGCACTTCTATGCGGGTTTTAGCGGCAAGGCCGATGAATGAGTAGCGGCCAAAGCGCTCCCCACCTTGCACGGATTCAAGCAGGTAGGTGTAGGGCTTGTAGGCCAGCTTCAGATACAGCGACAGCGGCGTGTCGAGGTCGGCGGGTGTACGCAGCGTAACCGGGATACGGTTATAGCCTGCGGCCGCAAGCCGGGAAAATTCGGTTTCGTTCATGAGGACTCCACATACCACTCAAAAGCACAAGGACGGGCACAACAACACGCACATGGAGATGTGCGCCGGACAGGGTCATACCGAGCGCTGAGGGCGCCAGGGCCATGCCTCCGCCTCAATGAGGCGCTTGTTTGCTGTCTTGCTCATGGTTTGGAGATTTCGATGGGTATTTGATCAACGCCGCTGGATCAGCTCCAGTGCGGCTTCCACGCTGGGAACTATAACATCTGTCGCTAAATCACGTAACAGCAGGCCTACATCCGCCCCCTCGTTATAGCCATAGGGCAGCGTCACGCTAATACAGCCAGCGGCACGGGCTGACGCGGCATCGTGTTTGGAGTCGCCGATATGCATATGTGTGGCAGGCGTTGAGCCCAAGCGCCGGCAGGTTTCCAGCAGAGGCAGCGGGTGCGGCTTCTTTTCCGGCAAGCTATCACCGGACAGCACGAACTCAAAATACGGCATCAGGCCGGTTAAGGTCAGCAAAGGCTCGCTGAATGCGGCTGTCTTGTTGGTCACGCATGCCATGCGAATACCGCGCTGCCTGAAGCCATTCAGCCCCTCAAGCACACCCGGGTAGAGCCTCGAGTATTTGCCATTGCTGTGGGCGTAGTGCTGCTTGAACAGGGCAATCGCCGCGGCATGAAAATCGGCATCGCGCTTCGCCTCCGGCAAACACCACAGTACAAAGCGCGGGATGCCGCCGCCTACGTAGCTGCGCAGCTCATCATCGCTACGTGTGGGTAGCCCCAATTCGCGCAACATGGCATTCGCCGCTGCTGCCAGATCAGGCACCGTATCCAGCAGGGTACCGTCGAGATCAAGGCTGACCGAGCGCACCTCGGCGGGAAACTCCATCGCTCTCTGTTGCGACATCAAACCTTGGCAAGCTCGCTGCGCAAGGCACCGACAATGCTGTCGTAACGGTGCGGATCGCTGTCCTTGCCCGCGCCAAACACGGCTGACCCGGCAACAAAGGTGTCGGCGCCGGCACGGGCGATATCGGCAATGTTGTCGGCCTTCACGCCACCATCTACTTCAAGCAGGATCTTGCGGCCGCTCTTTTGCGCGTAGGCATCGAGGCGCGCTCGCGTCTCGCGCAGCTTGTTGAGGGTTTCCGGAATGAACTTCTGCCCGCCAAACCCCGGGTTCACGCTCATCAGCAAGACGATATCGATCTTGTCCATGACGTAATCGAGATAATGCAACGGGGTCGCCGGATTGAAGACCAGCCCTGCCTGACAGCCGTGCTCGCGGATCAGCGACAGGGAACGGTCGATATGATCGGATGCCTCCGGGTGGAAGGTAATGACATTGGCGCCTGCCTTGGCGAAGTCGGGAATGATGCGGTCCACGGGCTTGACCATTAGATGCACATCAATCGGCGCCGTCGTGTGCGGGCGGATGGCTTCGCAGACCATGGGGCCGATGGTGAGATTCGGAACATAGTGGTTATCCATCACATCAAAGTGAATCCAGTCAGCGCCTGCGGCAATGACATTTTTCACTTCCTCGCCCAGTTTGGCGAAGTCGGCCGAGAGCAGGCTGGGGGCGATGCGGTAGGACATGATGGTTTTCACAGAGGGGCAAAGCATGATTTTACCGCGTCGCCCTGCTTTGCCTAGTCACAATCACGCCACAATCACTCAGCGAGGTTGCAGTGAAGGAGAAAATCGTGTGCAATGCCGCCCATGGCTGAAAGCAAGAACTACGAAATCAAGGTCGAGGTCGTGACCGAATACCTCGCCGAACAATCCGATGTTGCGGCGAGCCGCTTTGTCTTTGCGTACCACATCACTTTGCGCAATGTGGGCAATGTGCCGGCGCAACTGATCTCGCGGCACTGGGTCATCACGGACGCCGAGGGCGATATTCAGGAGGTAAAAGGGCTTGGCGTTGTCGGCCATCAGCCCCTGCTCGCCCCCGACCAAAGCTTTGAATACACCAGCGGCTGTGCGCTCACCACAGCGGTAGGCACCATGCGTGGCACCTATCAAATGGTGGCTGAAGACGGCACCCAGTTTGATGCGGTCATCCCGGAGTTTGTATTAGCTATGCCGCGCGTGCTGCATTAAGCAGACAACGCGTTACACCACAAAGCACACAAAGGCCACGAAGAGACCACGAAGACCGCCGCCTTGAAGAAATCCTTTCTTGGGGTGCTTCTTTGTGCGCTTGGTGTACTTTGTGGTTATCGAGTTAAGGCCGCTCCGAGCGGGAAGACGGGCGCACTTAGCTTCAGCTTCGATAGTCCGCGTTGATCTTCACATAATCGTAGGAGAAGTCGCAGGACCAAATCGTGGTCTCGGCGTCGCCGCGACCCAGATCGATACGGATGGTGATTTCAGCCGCTGCCATGATGCGCGATCCGGTGGCTTCGGCATAGCTGGCGGCACGGCCGCCATGCTCAGACACCAAGGCTTCTTCGCCATTCGAGGCCAGCCAGATGCGGGTTTTGCTCACGTCCAGATCGGAAATGCCGGCATAACCAATGGCTGCCTGAATGCGCCCCAGATTAGGGTCGGAGGCAAAGAAGGCCGTCTTCACCAGGGGCGAATGGCCGATGGCGTAACCCACCATGCGGCACTCTTCGGTGTTCTTGCCACCACCCACTTGAATGCTGATGAACTTGGTCGCACCTTCGCCATCCCGTACGATGGCTTGGGCCAGTTCGCGCGCCAGCGCAATGATCGCGGCCTTCAATTCAGGCCACTGCGCATGCCCCTCATCGACCTGCACGCCAGCAGCGCCGGTGGCGATCATGATGAATGAGTCATTGGTCGAGGTATCGCCATCAACGGTGATGCAGTTGAAGCTCTGATCGGCTGTTTCCTTGACCAGCGTTTCCAGCAGCGCTGCAGGGATGCCTGCATCCGTGGCAAGAAAACCGAGCATGGTCGCCATGTTCGGGCGGATCATGCCGGCGCCCTTGGAGATACCGGTGATGGTCACGGTCTTGCCATCGATGATCAGCTGGCGCGACGCAGCTTTGTGCACGGTGTCGGTGGTCATGATGCCTTGGGCGGCGTCATGCCAGCCATCGGCTTTGAGGTTGGCTTGGGCCTTGGGCAGGCCAGCAATCACGCGCTCGGCCGGCAACAATTCGAGGATCACGCCGGTCGAGAAGGGCAGGACTTGGCGGGCCTCAACACCCAGCATGTCTGCCACCGCCTGACATGTTGCCTGAGCTGCCTGCATGCCGGCCTCGCCAGTCCCTGCATTAGCAATGCCCGTGTTGATGACGAGTGCACGAATATCGTTACCGGCCGCCAAGTGGCTGCGGCACAGGGTCACAGGCGCTGCACAGAAGCGGTTTTGGGTAAACACACCAGCGGCGACGCTGCCCGGCGCCAGCTCGATCAGGGTCAGGTCCTTGCGATTCTTCTTCCGAATCTCGGCTTCGGTCACGCCCAGACGCACACCAGCAACGGCATGCAATTGATCGGGACGACTGGGGGTGTAATTCACAGGCATATCAGGACCTTAAACAAAAGTTGAAACGACTTACATCGCAAACACTTACAGCGCAAACATTTATAACGCAAATACCAGACGCCACAAGGCACGCACGGCCTCGCTATGCTCGGCCACCTCGGCCGGTGGCACACGCGGACGGGCACCATTCAAGCGCAAGGCATGTTGACGACGCCGATACTCGCGGTAGGCATTACGCACCTGCTCAGCCAGCCCCGCAGGGATCAAACCGAGGTCGGCAGCGATCTTGAGGAGCGCAATGTTACCGAGATTGCCGGTTAGTTCGGCAAATTCATGGGCATGGGCAAGGATCAGGTACTGAACAATGAACTCAACATCGATCAGGCCGCCCGGATCATGTTTCAGATCAAAGACTTCCGTTCCCAAGCCCTTGCTGGCATGGGTATCGAGCATTTTTTGGCGCATGCCCAGCACTTCGGTACGCAGGGCGGCCACGTCACGCGGCTGACGGAGGATCTCGATTCGCGTGGCCTCAAACTCGCGTCCAATACGCGCGTCACCTGCAGCAAAGCGGGCGCGAGTGAGCGCCTGGTGTTCCCAAATCCACGCCGACTCACGCTGGTACTGGCGGAAGGACGCCAAGGAGCTAACCATCAGGCCGCTGTCGCCGTTCGGGCGCAAGCGTAAATCCGTTTCAAACAACTGACCGGCCGAGGTTTGCGCAGACAGCCAAGTGTTCATGCGGGTGCCGAGGCGCGAGTAGATTTCGGCGGCATTGGCAGCATCGTCATCAAACAGGAAGACGAGATCGAGGTCTGATGAATAGCCCAGCTCCTTGCCGCCGAGTTTGCCATAGGCAATCACGGCAAACTGAGGGTCGTCGCGATGGCGCGTGAGTAGCTTTTTCCACGTCAACCGCAAGGTCTCGGCGAGCATGATGTCGGCCAGTGCGGAGAGGTGATCGGACAGTTTCTCGACAGTGAAGAGATCCGAGAGGTCTTGTGTGAGGACGCGGAACACCTGGGCATGATGTGACTCGCGCATCACATCCATTTGCCGCTCGGTGTCTGGCTCAACGTCATCCAGCATCTGCGTCAGCTCAGTGCGGAAAGCCTGCCAATCCGGCGCAATCTCCATCAAGCGGGGATCAATCAGCTCATCCAGTAGCACCGGGTGATTGCGCAGGTATTGCGCCGCCCAGCTGGCGCTCCCAATCACCTGCGCCACCTTAGCTAGGGCTTGTGGGTACTGCTCCAGCAGGGCCAGATAGGCCGAGCGCCGGGCAATCACTTCGAGCAAATCAAGACCGCGACTCAGGGTGGCATCCGCATCGGCAGTGGTGGTGGCAACCTCCACCAGCCGCGGCACCAGCAGATCGATGCGCGCTCGGCTGTCGGCGCTGAGCTGCTGGTAGCGACTGCTTTTCTTAAATTGCGCCAGCCGCTGTGCGGCGGCTTCGGCATCTTTGTAGCCTAGGCTGCTGAGGCGTGAGGTGCATGGCACGTCATCCTCGGCCTGTTGCCAGACATCCGCTAGATCGTGGGTATTGCGGTTGGGATCGTCGAAGACAGCATGAAAATGGTGAGAAACCAAGGCACGGTGCTGATCGAGCACTTGTAGTAGTGCGGGGAAATCAGCAAAGCCCATCGCTGCAGCGACGATCTGTCTATCCTCGGGGTTGCCCGGCAGACTGTGCGTCTGCGCGTCGTCCAGATACTGCAGACGATGCTCAAGCTGGCGCAGGAACACATAAGCTGTCGTCAGCGCGCTACAGGTCTCTGCTGGCAGCAAGCCGCGTTCGGCGAGTCGCTGCAACACTTTGCAGGTAGGCTTCATTTGCAGACTGTGGTCTCGGCCGCCGCGGATGAGCTGAAAAACCTGTGCGATGAACTCGATTTCGCGAATCCCGCCAGGCCCCAGCTTGATGTTGTCCGCCATGTCCTTGCGCTCAACCTCACGCCGGATTTGCGCGTGCAGCTCACGCATTGCGTTGATGGTGCCGTAATCCAGATACTTACGGAAGACGAAAGGCCGGCGCACCGCTTCTAGGTCACCCAGACGCTGACCGGTCAGTGGTCGCGCTTTGATCCAGGCATAGCGCTCCCACTCCCGCCCCTGGCTAATGAAATAGGTTTCCAACATATCGAAGCTGGCGACGAGCGGGCCCGAGTCACCATTCGGGCGCAGGCGCATATCGACTCGGAAGACCTGCCCATCCTCGGTTATGTCGGCAATCGCATTGATGAGCTGTCGACCAAGACGGTTAAAAAACTCGAAATTGGAAATCGGGCGCTCGCCATCGGTCTCGCCATCCTCCGGGTACACAAAGATCAGATCGATATCGGACGACACATTGAGCTCGCGCCCACCCAACTTGCCCATACCGATAACAATCAGCTCCTGTACCTCGCCGGCCTCATTGCGTGGCAGCCCATGACGGGTTGCAAGATGCTCGGTGAGCACCTGCAAGGCCAGTTGTACAGACTTCTCTGCCAACAGGGTCATGCCTTCAGTCACTTCTTCCAGTGCTGCCAACCCAGCCAGATCGCGCGCACCAATGTGCATGTAAGCGCGCTGTTTCATACGGCGTAACAAGGACTTGAGTGCAGGCTCACTGATTTCCTGCTGTGCCAGCCAACCATTCAGACTGTCGAGATCAAAAGGCGCATGCCAAGCAGCAGCCACCTCGACGGCGATAGCTGGTCGAGCCACAGCAAGGCGGCTCAGAAACCGTGAGGGCAACAAGACTTCGGCAAGTTCAGGCATGTGACTCCGTCGGCATCTCCAACCGCTCAAGCCAATGGCATGAAGGTGGTGTGAGGTAAAATGGGGATATATGCATTCTAGCGTCAGCGCCAAGCAGGGGTGGTGCGTTGATGTGGAGATTGCCCTCTGTTTTGCATTTTGTTTCTTCTGCCCACCGAACCAGAGCGTACTGAAACGCTCATTACCCTGATACCTCAGCCGGGAACACTTCTTGAGTCCACTCATCGTCCACAGCCGTTTACAGTCCGCCCGCATGGCGCTGTCGAGCTTGTGGCGCAAGGTTAAACGCCCGTTGGGCTGGACCCTGCTGATTGCTTATCTGGCGTTTGCCGGCATCTTCCTGTCCCTGCGGCATGTCGTTCTGCCGCATATCGCCGATTATCGCGGCGATATCGAGCAGGCCTTGAGTTCCGCGCTACAGCTGCCCGTCAAGATTGGCCGCATTGATGCCGACTGGCAAGGACTCCGCCCACGCCTACTTCTCAATGATCTGCAAATTTCCGACAAAGCTGGCCAGCCAGCGCTGGGCTTTAACGAGGTGGAAGCCATACTCGGCTGGCGATCCCTGCTATATCTCGATGTTCGCCTGCACCGATTGGTGATTGACGCCCCAGTGCTCAATATTCGACGTGATGTTGATGGGCAGATTTTTATCGCTGGCTTGCCACTCAATACAGAAGGTGAAGATTCGCGGGCATCCGATTGGATGCTGGCCCAAGGCCAGATCATCATCCGTGACGCAACAATTCAGTGGGACGACGCGCAACGCAAGGCACCAACCCTGTCACTCAACAAGGTCAATCTGAATCTGCGCAATAGCGGCAATCGACACCGTTTCGGCTTCACCGCCGAACCCCCACCAGCACTAGCCGCCCGACTAGATTTTCGTGGTGACTTTAAGGGTCGCGGTCTAGACAAGCTGGACAGCTGGAAGGGGCAAGTCTACGCCGAGCTGGACTATGCTGACCTCGCCATTTGGCGCACTTGGATTGACTATCCCGTCACGCTACCGCGTGGCAGTGGGGGGTTGCGCTTGTGGGTAGATTTCGCGGCTCAAGAAATCACCGGCTTTACCGCTGACCTTGCGCTGGCGGGCGTTCAGATCAAGTTGGGGCGAGACCTGCCCATGCTCGACCTCGATCACTTGCATGGTCGCCTCAGCGCACAGCGTGACAAAGGCGATTACTCCGTTGAAGCACGCAAGCTGACACTGGCGACCCATAGAGGGCTGTCCCTCGGTCCGATCGATTTCAGTGCAAATGTCGGCTTGGGCGCGGATGGCTTGCCCAACCGCCTAGATGCGCAATGCAGCAGTCTTGATCTGGGCAAGCTGGATGCGCTCGCTGCCTACCTCCCCCTGCCGGCCGAATACAGCAAGCTGCTCGATAAGCTGGAGCTTGAGGGCCGCATCGACAATCTATCCTCACGCTGGAACGGCCTGCGCAAGCAATACAGCATCAAGGGCAATTTCTACGATCTCGGCATTGCCTCCTACGAAGCGCTGCCGGGAGTGCGCAAGCTGACGGGTAGCATCGATGGCAACAATGAAGGGGGTACTCTCACCCTCGCCAGCCGCAACGCACAAGTATCGCTGCCAAGCATTTTTCCTGAAGCAGACATTCCCCTGCAACGTCTGAATGCCAAGTTGCGCTGGCAGCGCGACGGGCAAAAGTACGATGTGAATATCGAAGACATGCGCTTCGAAAATCAGGATCTTGAAGGCACGCTGCTTGGTCGCTATCGCGGCAAGATGGGCACACCGGGTGAAATTGATCTTAGCGGCCAACTGACACGTGCCGATGGACGCGCCGTGTGGCGTTACCTGCCGCTGGAAGTCAATAAGGATGCACGCGACTGGGTCAAGCAAGGGATTACCGGCGGGCACTCCAAGGACGTCAAACTCACGCTAAAGGGCGACTTGGCTAAATTCCCCTTCGCAGATGGCTCTGGCACGTTCAAGGTGCTGGTCAAGGCAGAAGATGCCACTATCAACCCCTCACCTGGCTGGCCGCTGATTCAGCATATCGACGGCGACATCGCCTTTGTCGGCGTAGGCATGCAGATCAACGCCCGTAAGGGGCAGATTCTCGGCACCCAACTCTCTGGCGTGCGTGCCGAGATTGCCGATCTTGACTCTGTTATTGATCAAACGCTAACGGTTACCGGCAAAGCTACCGGCCCAACGCAGGAATTCCTGAAGTTCATTGAGGCAAGCCCGGTGGGTGAGCGCATCAATCACTTCACCGCGCCAATGACAGCCAGCGGCAATGGCGAGCTGGACATGAAGCTCAAGCTGACCTTGCACCACATCGATGACAGCAGTGTCGAAGGCCGTTACCGCTTTGACAACAACCGTCTGCTGGTTGATCCGGCTGTGCCTGCACTCACGGAGGTGAAGGGTGCACTGGACTTCAACAGCGACAGCATCACGGTCCGCGATGCACGTGCCAACATACTCGGTGCGCCAGTCGGCATTAGCGTGAACACGGGTAAGGATGGACAGATTGATATTTCTGCGGATGGTCAGTTCAATGTACCGGCACTACGCAAGGCTTATCCGCTCCCACTGTTCGACCAGCTCTCCGGCGCTGGCCGCTGGAAGGGCGCTATTACCGTCCGCAAGAGCGATGTCGACATCCGTATCAACTCTGATCTTGTTGGTCTGTCGAGCAGCCTGCCCGAGCCCTTCAACAAGAGCGCGACAACGCCGATGGAACTACGTTTTGAGCGTCGGCCCATCGTTGATAACACGCCCAATCGCGGCAAGAAAGCCGCCCCACCAGCACGCCGCGAGCAAACCGAAATCGCCCTCGGCAAGCTGGTACGTGGGCAATTTGTGCGCGCCGCGAATGGCACGGTGCAACGTGGCTTCCTGAGTGTGAATGGCGCGGTAGATCAACGCATGCCGGATCAGGGCGTGAGCTTAAGCGCCACGCTGCCGCGTATTGATGTGGATTTCTGGCGCCGCATGCTGAGCCCAAGCGCGACAGCAGCGAACACAAGCACTGCGGCAGCTGGTATCGCAAACACAAGTGAAACATTTGCCCCTTTCACGCAAATTGATGTCCGCACCAGTGAGCTACTGGCCATGAATCGCACACTGCAGGATGTTCGTCTGGCCGCTCAGAAAACGGGCCGCAACTGGAAGGGCGACTTCAAGAGCAAGGGCGTGAGCGCTTCGCTCGATTGGGTGCCGGGCAGCGATGGCGGGCCGGGACGCATCAGCGGGCGCTTCCCGCAATTGGTCATCCCTGATGCCCATCAACAAGTCGCGCAGCTCGCACGCATCAGCGATGAGTCAGTCAAGCAGCTACCTGCATTGGCGATCAGCATCGACAAGCTGAATTTTCATGGGCAGGATTGGGGCGCGGTCACACTGGACGCCGACAATCGTGATGGCTACTGGAACACGCGCTTTGCCATTAACAACGACGATGGCAGCCTCACCGGTGACGGCCGCTGGCGACCCGATCAGGGGCAGCAAGACACGCAGCTCAATTTCCAACTCAAGGCCAAGAGCTTGGAGAAGCTGCTCACCCGCGCTGGCTATGCTGATGCCATCCGTCGCGGTAGTGCGACGCTGGAAGGCCGCCTAACTTGGAATGACACGCCTTTCAGCCCGCACTACCCCAGCCTCAATGGCAAGCTCAAGGTTGACATGCAGAACGGCCAGTTCAAAAAATTGGAGCCGGGTCTTGGCCGATTGCTGGGCGTGCTGAGTCTGCAGTCATTGCCACGCCGCATTACGCTCGACTTCCGTGATGTGTTCAGCGAAGGCTTTGCTTTCGACAGCATCCGCGGCGATATGAGTATTGCCAAGGGCATCATGACCACCGAAGAGCTCACCATCAATGGCCCCGCTGCCAAAGTGCGTATGAAGGGCAATGTCAGCCTCAATGATGAAACACAGAACCTGCGCGTACGTGTTCAGCCAGCGCTAGGCGAGACACTGGCCGTCGGCGCCATGCTGGCCAACCCGGCGGTGGGCGCAGTGGCTTGGCTGGCGCAAAAGGTATTGCGCGACCCAATTGATCAGGCCTTTGCTTTTGAGTACAACGTCACCGGTAAGTGGGATGACCCGCAGGTGAACAAAGTGGATACTGGCAAGGACATCAACAAGGAAATCGTGAAGGAAGTCGGCGTCAAGGACATTGGCGCCAACAAGGATGCGCCACAAGGCAAGGAGAGTGAACGCAAATGAGTACTCGCATCGCTGCGATACAAATGACGTCGGGGCCAGAAGTGGCACCGAATCTGGACACCGCTGGCCAGCTGATTGCTGACGCCGCCGCACAAGGCGCGCAACTGGTGGCGCTGCCCGAATATTTCCCCTTCATCGGCGCCAGCGACGAAGCCCGCTTGGCGGCGCGCGAACACCCTGGCAATGGGCCGATCCAGAACTTCCTCTCCGCTGCTGCTAAACAGCATGGCATTTGGATTGTAGGCGGCACCCTGCCCCTCGACTCCGGCGAATCGGACAAGCTGCTGAACACCTGTCTGGTCTATGACAATCACGGCGAACAGGTGGCGCGCTACGATAAGATTCACCTCTTCGCCTTCCGCAAAGGCACTGAGGAATACAACGAGGCGCGCACCATCAAGGCTGGCGAAAGTGTTGTGGCTTTTGATTCGCCGGTGGGACGCATTGGCTTGGGCATTTGTTACGACCTTCGCTTCCCGGAGCTCTTCCGCCAGGCCGGTGCCGATAAGCCTATCGATCTGTTCATCCTCCCCGCCGCCTTTACCGAAACCACGGGCAAGGCCCACTGGGAGGTACTGCTACGGGCCCGCGCCATTGAAAATCTCTGCTACGTCATGGCGCCAGCCCAGGGTGGCCGCCACCCAACCGGGCGCATGACCCACGGCAACAGCATGATCATCGACCCCTGGGGTGAAATTCTGGCCCGCCGCGACAAGGACGTCGGTGTTATCGTTGCTGACATTGACCCCACCCGCATCGCCCGCGTGCGCAGCAACCTGCCCGCACTCGACCATGCCGTATTGCTGAAACGCTAAAGAAAACATGACTGCAAACCCCTCACTCCTGCACACCGCCGAACAATGTCTGCTCGCACCTTACGATCTCAATCCGAGCAAGCTGGATCGCGTCTTTGGCTCGCTATTCGGCCATAGCCTCGACTACGCTGACTTGTATTTCCAATACAGTCGCTCCGAAGGCTGGAGCCTGGAAGAAGGCATCGTTAAATCCGGCAGCTTCAATATCGAACAAGGCGTTGGCGTGCGCGCCATTAGCGGTGAGAAAACGGCCTTTGCCTACTCCGACGATATCAGCATGTCGGCCCTGCTCGGGGCAGCCGAAGCCACCCGCGCCATTGGCGCGCAAGGCTATAGCGGCGTGCCCGCTGCGCTGAAGCGCAGCGCACTGCGAGTGCCACTTTATGCCGCAATGGACCCGATCGCCTCACTGCAGGACACCGAAAAAGTCGCCTTGCTTGAGCGCCTCGAAGGATTTGCGCGCAAGATCGATACTCGTGTGGTTGAAGTCATGGCCAGCATCGCCGGCACGTGGGAAGTCATCATGGTGGCGCGCTCCGATGGCCATCTCGCCGCCGACGTGCGTCCGCTGGTGCGCGTGTCGGTCACCGTGATCATGGAAGAAAATGGCAAGCGCGAACAAGGTTCATCTGGTGGTGGCGGTCGCTTCGACTACGGCCATTTCACCGATGCCGTGCTGCAGGATTACGCCGCTAAGGCCGTACATCAGGCCGAGGTTAATCTACGCGCCAAGCCAGCACCGGCAGGCACCATGACCGTTGTGCTCGGCAATGGCTGGCCCGGCATTCTGCTGCATGAAGCGATTGGTCACGGTCTGGAAGGCGACTTCAACCGCAAGGGCAGCTCGGCGTTTGCCGGCCGCATTGGCGAACAAGTCGCAGCCAAGGGCGTCACCGTGGTGGATGACGGTACGCTGGAAAATCGTCGCGGCTCTCTCACGATTGATGACGAAGGCAACCCGACACAACGCACCGTGTTGATCGAAGACGGCATTCTCAAGGGTTACATTCAAGACTCGCTCAACGCCCGTCTGATGGGTGTGCCGCTGACCGGTAATGGCCGCCGCGAATCCTATGCCCACCTGCCGATGCCCCGCATGACCAATACCTACATGCTGAACGGCGACAAAGATCCTGCCGAGATCATCAAGTCAGTTAAGCATGGCCTGTACGCGGCCAACTTTGGTGGTGGTCAGGTTGATATCACCAGTGGTAAGTTCGTCTTCTCAGCTGCTGAGGCCTACATGATCGAAAACGGCAAGATCACCTACCCGGTCAAGGGTGCCACCCTGATTGGCAGCGGGCCGGAAGTGCTGAAGCGGGTCTCCATGATCGGCAACGACATGGCGCTTGACCCGGGCGTTGGCACCTGCGGCAAGGATGGGCAAAGCGTGCCGGTTGGTGTTGGCCAGCCGACGCTGCGCATCGATGGCCTGACTGTCGGCGGGACCGCCTGACGCAATTACGTGTCGTCTGTGCCGCACACCTGCGGCACATCTCCGCCCGCCATCGGCACGATGGCGTGCTGTTTGGACTTATAGTGCCTTACGGTACGTACCTGGCAGGGTGCTGTGCCGCTATAAGTTCATACAACTGAGGAGCGGACATGAGTCAACAAACGATTGCAATTGTCGGGCTGGGCAAGGTTGGAACAGTTTTTTTGGAAGGCTTGCTGAATCACGGTCACGATGGCATCACCGTCAGTGCCGTTGCAGAGAGCAGCGAGTCGCCGGGCACGGCACTCGCAAAATCAAAGGGAATTCCGCTCCTGAGCATAGATGCTCTCATCGCTAAGGGCGAAAGCATCGACATCCTATTTGACCTCACGGGCGCCCCAGCGGTACGTAAAGAACTGCGCGAAAAAATGATGGCCGCCAACAATCGCCACACCATCATCGCGACAGAGACAATTGCACAGCTGGTGTGGTCGTTACTTGCCAGTGGTGAGTCGCTCCCCACCGTACATAAGCAGACAGGCTACTAGGACTAATCGACGCCGGGCGGGCGGCCATGCGCTGCCGGCCCGTGTTACGGCAGGGGTACTGTTGGCGAAATAATGCACTCATCACCCACCACCACACTCCGTCAGACACCACCCTAGGAGGCTATATGTACAACCCGGATGAGCACCCGGAATTGGCATCACCGCCCCACGATCGCCCCGCGCTTGTCCTAACAACGCTGGATATTCGAGCACCCCTGACGTGGTTGCGCCTGGGCTGGCGTGATTTCAGGCGTTGTCCGCGCATTGGACTTTTCTACGGCAGCTGCTTTTTTCTGATGGGCCAAGCCTTGTGGCATGTCTTGCACAATGCGCCCGCCTATGTGTTGGGTCTGAGTGCGGGGTTTCTGTTGCTGGGCCCATTTCTCTGTCTCGGTTTGTATGAGGCTAGCCGCAGTCTTGAGGCCGGTCAGCCCCCCACTTTGCGTCAGTCAATGCTGGCCTGGCGGCCGACGCTGTCGAGCATGGCTATTTTTGCGGCGGTGCTGCTTATCCTAGAAATGCTCTGGGGGCGCGCCTCTCTAGTGGTATTCGCCGTCACCATGAAAAGCATGCCCGCCACCGATAAATTGATTGCGGCCTTGATGCAAGCCGACAATTTGGACTTTTTGCTGACCTACCTAAGCGTCGCAACGCTGTTTGGCGGCCTGATTTTTCTGTCGAGCGCCATCTCTATTCCGATGATTCTGGACCGCCAGGCCGATGCGATTTCAGCGGCGTTGACGAGCTTCCGTGCCTGCCTGAAAAACCCATGGGTGATGCTGCTGTGGGGGCTCACCATTGCGCTACTCACGCTGGCAGCGATGCTCCCAGCCTTCGTCGGCTTGCTGGTCGTTGCCCCTGTGCTCGGCCATGCAACATGGCATGCGTACCGACACATCGCGCCCCGCTAAGCGCGCGTCTGGATTTACTGGCCTGCGTCGCGAAGATTGACGCTACATGCGCCAGTACTTAAAACTCGATATTCGCCTGCGCCGCCTGCAGTAAGCGGGCATTCAGCACCATGTTTTCAAGCACGAGCTTGGTGATGGTCGCTGCAGCCATCAGCTCACGATCAGCGTAGGTGAGTGATTGGAACACTTCGGAATCCATCAGCTCGCTGACATTACAGCAGGCGAGCTCACGCAGATTGTCTTCATCAAAAGGCAGATCCGCGTAATCGATGGGGTCTTCGGACTCGATCTGCATGAGCAGACCAAACAGGTCTTCGGTCGTCATAGGGACATCCTCCTGTGTGAGACAGAACTACCTTACTCCGCAGGAAAATCCGGCAAACACCTGAACAGCGACGGACTCTCTGCCTAAATCCAGTATGGACCAGAAAAACGTCTCTTGTGCATTATGGATTGACGGCCTGATTTGCCCTGGCCATATGCCTAGACGCTAGCCCGGATCGCTTCAGTGCCCGATCGGCTTGGGGCCGTGCATGTGGCCCAGCTCATGCAGCATCTTCAGAGATGTCCCTATCTTGCGTGCCCGCTCAATCCACGGGATGGCTTGGTCTGGCGGCAAATGCTGAGTCAAAGTGGTTTGGAAAAGCATCAGCCAGTCTTGTAGCAGATCAGGTGTGAAGCCCGCCTCAGCATGCTTGGCCGGCACTTGATAGCTGTAGTCGAGGTAACGCTCGCCCCCGAGACTGACCCACCAGAAATGGGTCAGCACTGCCAGATGCTCAGGCCAGTCGTGCACACGCTGGAAAGGCACCGAGAGTGTCGGATGCTCACGCACCGACGCATAAAAGGTAGCAACTACGGCCGCAATGCGCTCACGGCCGATTTCATGGGCAATATCACGCATCTGCGTTAGTCATACTGGCGGGCAAACAAAGCGTCATTGTAGAGCGACTGCGCATAACGATCTTGGCCATACTCACGAATGATGTGTTGGCCCGCGGGCGAAGCCACAAAATCAACAAAACGCGCAGCCGTATCGTGTCCCGCAGTCGCCCCTGCGGGTGCGATAACAGCGTGATAACAATTGATCAAGGTCGCGTCACCGCGATACAAAAGGGTGAGCGACGGTGCATGCACCTGCTCCATGATCCAGGTGCTTGAGTCAATCATGAAATAAGCACTGCGGCTGTCGGCCACTTTCAGGCTCGCCGTCATGAAATCGTGCGTGACGAGATAGCACTCAGCTTGCGGAGTCTGGCCTAGCGCACTCCAGAATTGCATTTCTTTTTGATGCGTACCCGACTGATCTCCTCGCGAGACAAACGGCACTCCTGTGTCGAGAATCCGTTGAAAGGCGTCCGCAGCACTTGTCGCATGGGCAATACCGGCAGGATCGTGGCGCGGGCCAACGAGATAGAACTCATTTGCACCGATCAGCGTCTTGCCCGTTATCCACCCTTCAGCCAAGGCTTGCTTCAGTTGTGCGGGCGCATGCACCATGGCCATATCAACCTGCCTGTCCCTGAGTAACTGAAGCGACTCACCCGTACCCGCCTTGACCCAGGCCAAGGTGGCATCAGCGGCTGGAGCGAACGCATTGCCGAGCGCCTCCAGCAACCCCAGCTCACCGGGGCTGCCTGTTGCCAGGCTGAAACGAAAAACCCCGCGACCGTATTCAGCCGCGGGGTTTGGTGGTGCGATCACGGTCTTCATGACGTCATTATCGTCGCATCAGGACGACATCTGACAGACCTCACAATGACGTGTTTCGTCTTTACTTTTTCTTGGCAGTCGGCTTAGTGTCAGCCTGCTTTTCCACTGGCTTTTCAGCATTCGGGAAGAACAGCTGGTCATCGCCAATCTTGTAAGCGGCAATGGCGCGCTGGCCGGATGGCGAAACAACCCAGTCGATGAACTTCTGGCCTGCCTCAACCTTGACGTGCGGATGCTTGGCAGGATTGACCAGAATCACACCGTACTGATTGAAGAGGCGCTTGTCGCCTTCAACGACAATGCCGAGGTTCTGACGGTTCTTGAACGACAACCACGTGCCACGGTCAGCCAAAATGTAGGCATTCATGGCGGCAGCGCTGTTCAGGGCTGGGCCCATGCCGGAGCCAGTATCCTTGTACCAGGGGCCTTTTGCGGTGGTCAGGTCAATGCCTGCTGCCTTCCACAAACGTAGCTCGGCTGCATGTGTGCCGCTCTTGTCGCCACGCGACACGAAGCTCGCCTTGGCGGCTTCAATCTTCTTCAGTGCTTCGGTGATGTCCTTGCCGCCAGCCACCTTAGCCGGATCCTCTTTCGGGCCAATTAGCACGAAGTCGTTGTACATGACTTCCTGACGCTTGACGCCGAAACCTTCGGCGATGAATTTCTCTTCAGCCGCCTTGTCATGTACGAACACCACATCCGCATCGCCACGGCGTGCCATGTCGAGTGCCTGACCGGTACCGAGGGCAACCACGCGAACGGCGATACCGCTGTCCTTGGTGAAGATTGGCAGGATGAAATTGAACAAGCCGGACTGCTCAGTCGAAGTGGTCGACGAGACGGTGATGAAAGAATCGGCAGCGTGGGCGGGCAAAACGCTGGCAAGCGGCGCTGCAATCGCAGCGGCAAGCATCAGACGACGGCAACGATCAACGATAAAGCTCATGGTAGTTCCTCCTGAAGAAATTGGGATGCAGCGGTAGAACGGGGTTGCTTGAAGAATTCATCAGCGGGGGTGTGCTCGGTAATGCGTCCCTGATGAACAAAGACAATGTCGCGAGCAAGGCGACGCGCCTGGCCCATGTGGTGCGTCACCATCACAATGGTAGTGCCCTGCTGGTGCAGATCTGCCAGGCTGGTTTCGATGGCGCGCGTGGCTGCCGGGTCGAGGCTGGCCGTGGGCTCATCGAGAAACAGGATGCGCGGCTCCAATGCCACGGCACGCGCAAGGGCCACACGCTGCTGCTCACCACCAGACAAGACGCGTGCAGGCCGCTCGGCCAAATGGGCGAGGCCCACCCGTTCGAGTGCTTGTTGCGCGCGGCGGTTTGCGTCGCTCAGCGCCACGCCCTGCACGTGCAGTCCATATGCGACATTGCCAATGACAGAGCGGCGCAGCATGATGGGGCGCTGAAACAGCATGGCCTGTTGTTGCGGACGTGTTTCAAGTTCGCCCCACTGGATAGTGCCCGAGGTTGGTGCGAGCAAGCCGTGTAGCAGGCGCATTAGCACGCTTTTGCCAGCACCATTCGGGCCGAGTACAGCTGTGAAGCTGCCAGTCTCAAGCGTGAGATTGATATCAGTAAGAATCTCATTGCCCGCAGGTGCAAAACCAAGGCCGCGCACATGCAAAGGGAACATGGGAGTAGGCATAGCGTTCATCGATAGTTTCTCGCTGCCCAGCTGCGGATGAAATGCGCAATCGCATTTAGCGCCAACACCAGTGTCAGCAGTACGATGCCCAAGCCCAGCGCCAGCGGCATGTCGCCCTTGCTGGTTTCAAGCGCAATGGCGGTGGTCATGACGCGCGTAACCCCTTCGATATTACCGCCGACAATCATCACAGCGCCCACTTCGGCAATGGCGCGACCAAAGCCGGCTAGCATGACGGTGGACAGCGACCAGCGCGTATCCCACAGCAGGGTCAGTGCGGACTGCCAGCTGCTCGCACCCAATGACTGCAATTGCTCGGTGTATTCAAGCCAAGCATCTTCGATGATCTGGCGCGTAATCGCAGCGATCAGGGGAAATACCAACACGGCCTGCGCAATGCTCATGGCGGTTGGCGTAAACAACAGCCCCAACTCGCCCAGCGGCCCGGCACGGGAGAGCAGCAGATAGACACCCAAGCCCACCACCACGGCAGGCAAGCCCATGAAGCCATTAATCAGCACCGTCAGTGCACGGCTGCCCGGGAAGCGCGCAACAGCCAACATGGCGCCCAGCGGCAGCGCAAACACGGCAGCGATCACAACGGCCAGCAGACTGACGCGCAGGCTCAAGCCGACAATGGCATACAGGTGGGCATCGGCCTGCAGCAGCAGGGCCAGTGCGGTACTGAGACTGTCTGAAAACGTGTTCAAAATGAATGTAATTCGGGCGGGCAGTTATGCAGCGAGTCCTGCACAAAAATGCCTATGTTGAGTGGTTTCGCACTATAGCCATGCACAGCGATTTACCAAATATGTCATTTGGTGCATAACCCATGCCGCTGCACAGAGCGCTACCGCGCCCCAGCACACCATCGCCCGGCCAACGTCCAGACCCATGCCGACCGGTTGGGCGTTGTAGAATAGCGGGCTACAAGCCATCTGCCGGACCACGAAATGAAACCCATCGTCGATGACGTACGCGTCAAGGAAATCAAGGAACTACTCACCCCTGACGCAATCCTTGCGGACTACCCGACCACCGAAACTGCTGCTCAGAACACCTATGCCGCACGGCAAGATATCCATCGCGCGCTACATGGCGCGGATGACCGTCTGGTCGTCATCATCGGCCCTTGCTCGATTCATGACCCGAAAGCGGCGCTGGAATATGCCGAGAAGCTGAAGGTACAACGCGAGCGACTGGCCGCCGACCTCATCGTGGTCATGCGGGTGTATTTCGAGAAGCCGCGCACGACGGTGGGCTGGAAGGGCTTGATTAACGATCCGCACCTGAACGACAGCTACGACATCAACACCGGCCTCAAACTGGCGCGCAAGCTGCTATGGGATTTGAACGAAATGAAGATGCCTTGCGGCACCGAGTTTTTGGATGTGATCACGCCGCAATACACCGCCGATCTGGTCAGCTGGGGCGCGATTGGCGCTCGCACGACCGAATCGCAGGTGCACCGCGAGCTAGCCTCCGGCCTGTCCTGCCCGATTGGCTTTAAGAACGGCACGGACGGCAACGTGCGCATCGCCATCGATGCAATCCGCTCTTCTTCGAGCCCACACCACTTCCTATCCGTCACCAAGGCCGGCCGCTCGGCCATTGTCTCGACCGGCGGCAATGAAGACTGCCACATCATCCTGCGCGGCGGCAGCAAGTCGGCCAACTATGACGCAGCGAGTGTGGAGGCTGCCTGCGCTGAGCTAGGCAAGGCAGGTCTCGCCGCTAAGCTGATGATCGATCTCTCGCATGCCAACAGCAACAAACAGTTCAAGCGCCAAGTCGATGTGGCCGGAGATGTGGCCGCACAGATCAGCGGTGGTGACCAGCGCATCATGGGGGTGATGGTTGAATCGCACCTCAAGGAAGGCCGTCAGGACCTCGTCCCCGGCCAGTCGCTGCAATACGGTCAGAGCATCACCGATGCTTGCATCGGTTGGGAAGATAGCCTCAGCATGCTCGACACCCTTGCCGCAGCGGTACGTCAGCGTCGCCTTGTTGCCGCCAGTCAGTAAGTAATGAACTTCTCTGCCGGGGACGCCTGGAGTTCACGCCGCACCTTCCTGATTGCCGCCCTGCTGACGCTGGCCTTCCGTTTTTGGCTGGCCGCCGTCACACCCTTCACCGGCGACGAAGCCTATTTCATCTGGTGGGGTCAATGGCCTGATTGGGGCTTTTACGATCATCCGCCTATGATCGGCTGGTGGCTGGCGCTGCTATTGCAGATCAGCCATGCCGAGTGGTGGCTGCGCTTACCCATCATCATCCAGCCGGTGGTGCTGGGGCTCGCCGTGGCCGCCTTCCTCAAGCCACGCTTTCCGAATCTGGCGTGGGGTGCCGCAACACTTTTCCTGCTCGCACCCGCGAATGTGTGGAATGTCTTCATCACCACCGATACGCCGCTGGTGTATTTCAGCGTGCTCGCTGGCTTTGCCTGGCTACAGGCACGCCGGGCTGAAGACGCGGACACCACTGCTTGGCGCTGGTATGTACTGGCGGGGCTCGGCCTCGCAGGTGCGGTCCTGTCGAAGTACTTCGCTGCCCTCCTCGGCTTTGCCTTTTTGGTCGACACGCTGTATCGCCCCAGCCAGCGCAAATTCGTGGGCCTGTTCATCGTCTATGCGCTGACCGTGCCGGGTATCGCCATGATGGCGTGGTGGAATGCCGGCCACTGCTGGTCGAATGTTATGTTCAATTTCTACAACCGTCATCACCGCGGCAACACCGGCCTGTCTTGGCAAACGCCACTGCTGTATCTAAGCATGATGATGTACCTGCTAACCCCCCTGTGGTTCTGGTATCTGCAACGGCAGCGTCACGCTTTCGCAGCCGTCTTACGCAGCCGCGAAGGCCGAGCGCTAACCATGCTCGCCATCGTGCCACTGGCCCTGTTTGTGCCACTCTCCATCGTGCGCACGATCGGCTTGCACTGGGTGTTGTCCTTCATACCCTTCGCGCTGATTCTGCTGGCCCTTAGCGTGAATGTTGCACAGTTGCGCACACTGCTACGCTTTTTCTCCGGCCTTGCACTGCTGCATGCGGCGATCATCCTCGCGATTGCCAATATGCCGATGGAAAAATGGGAGAAGACCAAGTTCTATCCCGGTATCGTCCTAACGGTCGAATCACAGAAACTACTTGATCAGTTACAGCCCTACAGCGACTACACGTGGATGATGGATGGCTACTCGAATGCCGTCACGCTAGGGGTCAATACCTACGTGCGGGATGTGGATGGCCGGCCGCGTTACATCGGTGTGTTTGGCGAAGGCTCCAGCCATGCGCGCCATGACGACATCCTGACCGATATGCGCGCCATCGATGGCGGCAAGATTGCCATCCTGCGCAAGACAGCGCCGAACCTAGCGACTGACTACGCCCCTTACTTTGACAACATTGAGACTCGCACCTTTAAAATTCGTGGCGTGGAGTTCCATCTGATTCTCGGCCAGGGCTTTAACTATGCCCGCTATCGCGATGTCATACTGGCACGCATCAAGGGGCTGTATTACGCCGTACCACCGGCGCTGCCGCAAACCGCCTGCTACTTCTGCGACCGCTACTTCCCGGGACAACCATGTCAGCGCTGAAAGACCGACTCCCTCCGTGGCTGCGCCTGCTTCGTCCACATCAGTGGCTAAAGAATGGCTTTGTGCTGGTCGGTCTGCTTTTCGGCCATGCCTGGAATCAGCCCGATATTGTGCTCAAGGCCTTTGCCGCTGCGGCAGCCTTTTGCCTGCTGTCATCGTCGGTCTATATTTTCAATGACCTGATTGATCGCGAGCAGGATCGTCTGCACCCGCAAAAGCGTCATCGGCCGCTGGCCAGTGGTGTCACCAGCGTCCCATTTGCCCTCGGCTTGATGCTGGGCTGTCTGCTGATTGCGCTGGATATCGTGTTCCGTTTCATCGGCCAGGCTGAGTGGGTATTTCTCGCCTATCTCGGCGTCAATGTCGCCTACACCCTGCGCCTCAAGCACGTCGTCATTCTTGACGTGTTCCTGATCTCGGCAGGCTTCATGCTACGTCTGCTGGCCGGCACACTGGCGCTCGGGATTCCGCCGTCCGAATGGTTGCTGCTGTGCGGGTTGATGCTGACTTTGTTCCTCGGTTTCGCTAAGCGGCGCGCCGAGCTGAATGCCATGCGCACCGACGAAGGGGCGGCCAAGGCCCATCGCCGCGTTCTTGAACACTATTCACCTATCTTGCTAGATCAGTTGATCACGATTACGGTCGCCTCGACGGTGCTGTCGTACAGCCTATACACCGTCAGCGATGAAACTGCCATGCTGCACGGTGGGCGCCTGTGGGTGACTGTGCCATTCGTGCTCTACGGCATGTTCCGCTACCTCTATCTACTGCATCGCCGTGGTGGGGGCGGTGATGCGGCCGAAGCCCTGCTGACGGATCGCCATCTGCTGCTGGCGGTGTCGGGCTGGTTACTGACAACACTTGCCCTGCTGGCGCACTGGTTGTAAGTTGTGGGGATGGACGGACATCTCGACACATTTGAATCTCTCGGCAAAGGCACCCCCTTTGTCGCGCTAATGCGCGCCATCATCGAACACATTCGCCTGTTCGAAGACTTCGACGATAGCGAAATCGAGATAGTGGCGCAGTATCTCGACTGCTACCGCGTTCCAACTGGCACCAAAGTTATCCACGAAGGCGAGCAAGGTGACTTCATGCTGCTCCTGCTGGATGGCAACATGGAGATCGCCCGGCGCGGCAGCGATGGCTTCCCGGTCAAAATCGGCCATGCTGGGCCCGGCAAGACGCTCGGTGAAATGTCCCTGATCGACGGCGAGCCACGCTTTGCCAGCTGCATTGCGCGTAGTGAGTGCGTCTTCGGCATTCTGAATCGCTCAAGTCTGACGCAGATCATCGCGGATCAACCGCGCTTGGGCGTCAAGCTGATGATGCAGCTCCTGCTCCTCCTCAACCAGCGTCTGCGCTTGGTCAGCGCCGAGCTGGTCCGCACCATGAGTCACCCGGCCAGCGACACTGAGCGCCCGCCCCTTGCATGAGCACGGCGCTTACTCGTAGCGCCCGCGGCGACATCAACCACCTCCCCTGCGTCTTTTCTACCGCTTTACAGCAACGCTGCGCGGTGTGCTCGCTGGCCCTACATGATGCTGATCAACTGCTATGCACCCAGCCACTGGCCCGTGCAGCCTGCGCCAGTCTGCACGGCCAAATGCGCGATAAGTCACGCTTTGCCTTGGGGCTGCGTAGCAATCCCCTGACCCACCCGGCCAGCAGCGCGGATGATCTGCGCCTGCAATGTGGCGGCCTGCAAGGTCTGCGCAGCGAACTTGACCCTGATGCATTAGCGATTGATGTGCAGCGGCTGCTAGAGCGTCTGCATGAAGGTGGCCTAGAAGCCCTAGCGTGGGAACCAATCTTGCGGGCCATCGGACAATGGCAACCCGGCCGATGAAGCCTTAATAAATCGTACGAAATATGCGATTCACTGCATCAATCATTCAAGTTTCCTTGTATCTACAATCGACCCACCGCTAAACCATTGATCCAAAAGGCTATGCGAGGCTGGAAGCGGGGCTGGCTTTGGGTTATAATTGTGTGCCTCGCCTGCTGGTCACATGTCCATGGAGACATGCCCGGGCCCCAGATTTCTAAGATTTCTAAAAACCATCCCATGGAGGAAACATGCCTCTGATCATCGGAGTGCCAAGGGAAACTTTCGCCGGCGAAACACGCGTGGCGACAGTCCCCGAGGTCGTACAAAAGCTCATCAAGCAGGGCTACGCAGTCGCTGTCGAATCTGGCGCCGGCAACCTTTCCAATATCAGCGATGACGAATATCGCGCCGCCGGAGCCGAAGTGGTCAGTACCGCTGACGTCTGGGCCAAGAGCGACATCGTCTTCAAGGTCCGCGGCCCTAACGCAGAGGAAGTCGGTCTGCTCAAGCAGGGCGGCACGCTGGTCAGCTACATCTGGCCGGCACAAAATCCTGAGCTGATGCAGCAACTGGCTGCCAAGAAGGCGACTGTGCTGGCCATGGACTCGGTGCCGCGTATTTCACGCGCCCAGAAGATGGATGCTCTGTCCTCGCAAGCCAATATTGCTGGCTACCGCGCCGTCATTGAAGCCGCCAACGCTTTCGGTCGCTTCTTCACGGGTCAGATCACTGCTGCCGGCAAGGTGCCGCCAGCCAAGGTCTTCGTGATCGGTGCTGGTGTAGCGGGTCTGGCTGCGATCGGTACTGCCGCCAACCTAGGCGCCATCGTGCGTGCCAACGATACCCGCAAGGAAGTCGCTGACCAGATCATCTCCATGGGCGGTGAATTCGTTCCCGTCGATTATGAAGAAGACGGCGCTGGTACCGGCGGTTACGCCAAGGTTATGTCGGAAGGCTACCAAAAGGCTCAGCTGGAAGTATTTGCCCAGCAAGCCAAGGAAGTCGACATCATCATCACCACTGCCCTGATTCCGGGCAAGCCAGCGCCTAAGCTGATCACCGCCGACATGGTTAAGTCCATGAAGGCAGGTAGCGTTATCGTCGATTTGGCCGCTGAACAAGGTGGTAACTGCGAATTGACAGTACCGGGCGAGGTTGCCGTCGTTCACGGCGTGACCATCGTTGGCTACAAGGATCTGCCGTGTCGTCTGGCCAAGACGGCCTCGACGCTCTACGCAACCAACCTGTTCCGTCTGTCGGAAGACCTGATCAAGACCAAGAGTGTTGATCCTGCTGGTGAAGGCGCTGCTGCGATCAACATGAACTTCGAAGATGAAGTCGTGCGTGGCACCACCGTCATCAACCAAGGCGAAGTAAGCTGGCCGCCCCCACCGCCCAAGCTATCGGCAGCGCCAGCAGCTGCACCCAAGGCAGCTGCCCCCGCTGCAGCCAGCCATGGTCATGGTCCGAGCACCACGGTGTCATCGCCGGCACGTGTTGCCACTATGTTTGCAGTAGCTACGGTGCTGTTCGGCCTGATCGGCTACGGCGCTCCATCGGCGTTCTTGGGTCACCTGACCGTGTTCGTTCTCGGCTGCTTCATTGGCTACATGGTGGTGTGGAACGTCACCCCCGCCCTGCATACCCCGCTGATGAGCGTAACCAACTCAATCTCCTCGATCATCGTGATCGGTGCGCTCGTGCAAGTGGCTCCGCCACTGGCCGACGGCGTCACCCGTCCCGAGCTGCTGATCAAGGTAATGGCTGCAGTTGCCATCGCCCTGACTGCGATCAATATGTTCGGCGGCTTCGCGGTAACGCGTCGCATGCTCGACATGTTCCGTAAGAACTAAGGAGATACTAGTGTCTGCAAATCTGGCTACTGTCTCCTACATCGGAGCAACCATCCTCTTCATCCTCAGCCTGGGCGGTCTGTCCCATCCTGAGACTTCGCGTCGTGGCAACTTCTACGGCATGGCCGGCATGGCTATCGCCGTGCTAGCGACTGTCTTCGGGCCGCGCGTTACACCCTCCGGCTACGCATGGATCATCATCGCGCTGGTTGTTGGCGGCTCCATCGGCCTGTATGCGGCAAAGAAGGTCAAGATGACCGAAATGCCGGAACTGGTGGCGCTGATGCACAGCTTCGTTGGCCTGGCTGCGGCACTGGTCGGCTTCGCCAGCTACGTCGACCCAGCGCTGCACTTCGAAGGCATTGAAAAGATCATCCACGAAGTGGAAATCTATATCGGCATCCTGATCGGTGTCGTGACCTTCGCAGGTTCTTTGATTGCCTTCGGCAAGCTGAACGGCAAGATCGGCGGCAAGCCGCTGTTGTTGCCGGCACGTCATTGGCTGAATCTAGCCATGCTTCTGCTTGTGGTCTGGTACGGCCGTGAGTTCATCAATGCCAAGGATATTTCCGAAGGCATGACCCCGCTGATCATCATGACCATCATCTCGATCCTGTTCGGCTTCCATATGGTCATGGCCATTGGTGGTGCCGACATGCCGGTCGTGGTGTCGATGCTGAACAGTTACTCTGGTTGGGCTGCTTCGGCCACCGGCTTCATGCTGAACAACGATCTGCTGATCGTCACCGGCGCACTGGTGGGCTCCTCCGGCGCCATCCTGTCGTACATCATGTGTAAGGCCATGAACCGCCATTTCATCAGCGTAATCGCTGGTGGTTTTGGTGCTGCACCAGCGGCTGCCAGCGGTGCCGCTGCCCAGCCTGAAGGCGAAGTTACTCCTCTCAGTTCTGCCGAAACCGCCGAACTGTTGCGCGAAGCCAAGAGCGTTGTAATTGTTCCGGGCTACGGCATGGCCGTCGCGCAAGCCCAACACACTGTGAACGAAATCGTGCAAACCCTGCGCGCCAAGGGTGCCAACGTACGCTTCGCCATCCACCCGGTGGCAGGTCGTATGCCAGGCCACATGAACGTGCTGCTGGCTGAAGCCAAGGTGCCTTACGACATCGTGCTGGAAATGGACGAAATTAACGAAGACTTCCCTGACACCGACGTGGTCATGGTGATCGGTGCGAACGACATCGTGAACCCTGGCGCTGAAGATGATCCAAGCAGCCCAATCGCTGGTATGCCAGTGCTGCAAGTCTGGAAGGCACAAACCTCCATCGTCATGAAGCGCTCCATGGCTTCTGGCTATGCAGGCGTGGATAATCCACTCTTCTACAAGGAAAACAATCGCATGCTGTTCGGCGATGCCAAGAAGATGCTGGACGAAGTACTGGTCGCCCTCAAGGCCTAATCAGCACCTTCGCCGAAAAAGGGCAGCTAGGGCAACCTGGCTGCCCTTTTTCATTGGCAAGTCACGTGTATATGCACCTGAAAGACTGAGCTGGGCTAATATGGCGCAGCTTGAACTAAGGAAAGCTCACATGCGCCTGCTGTTGTCACTCATTGCTCTCACCCTCTATGTCTCCACTTCTGCAGTGGCACAGACCACCAAAGTCCCTACGCTTGAAGAGCGCAAGAAAGCGGTGGCTGAGCAAATGAAGATCATCGAGGGGATGTCAGGCAAGTCGGTCGAAGAGCAGCTCAAGATCGCGCAGGAGTGGGCAAAAAAACACCGTACAGCGCAAGCAGCAGGAACCTTGGATGCCACCAGTCAAGCATATGCATTCCGTATGCGTTTGTACGGCGACTCGCATTGCCAGACCTATGCCGAGCAAGCCGACAGCACTTTCCTAGATGGTCAGTATTCAGAGGACGAGCGTATTAGCAAGCTCAATCAAATCAGTGCACGTGCGGCAAGCGCCGGCTGCATTGCCACGCAGTAGTCGACAGCGTCAGTTCAGGATTGACCGTAGGTCTTGAACTTTTCCAGTACGCGTTGCATTTCATCCTCCGGCAAGAGGCGAGGCTCACCGAGCTGTAAGACGCGCCAATATTGCTCGCACAACACTTCTAGCTCAATGGCATGCGCCAGCGCCTGATCTAAGTCTCGCCCAAACACGGTCATACCGTGATTCGCCATAAGGCAGGCACTGCGACCGCTCAAAGCGCGCAGCATGGTGTCCGACAAAGCTTGCGTACCAAACGTCGCATAGTCAGCGCACCGTACAGTATCGCCGCCAAAACGCGCAATCATGTAATGAAATGGCGGCACGTCCTTGCCGAGACAGGCAAGGCTGGTGGCAAACGGTGAATGCGTATGCACGATTGCACCAGCCTCTGGCCGCTGGGCGTAGATGTCGCGGTGAAAGTGCCACTCTGAGGAGGGTTTGCGCTTGTCGCTGCTCTGCCCATCCATGGCCACAAACACCATGTCATCGGGCGCAGACTGCAGGTAATCCATCCCCGTTGGCGTTACGACAAAACCGCCCTCAGTACGGGCACTGACATTGCCGGCTGTGCCGCGGTTGATACCGCCGGCATTCATGGCCCGGGCACATGCCAAGACTGACGCCTTGAGTTGGCTCAATTCGGCGCTCATGCGCGGTGCAGGCGTGCCAGTTGTTGTGGCGGGAAAACACCGTGTTGCGTGATGATGCCTGCGATAAGGTTGGCAGGTGTGACATCAAACGCCAGATTCTTCACCGGACACCCCGCCAAACCGATCGTATGAATCCCCAGCTCCTCTGCATCGCGCTCCTCAATGGGAATGGCCGCACCATCCGGACAGTCAAAGTCGATGGTAGAAACTGGCGCGGCGACATAGAAAGGCACATTGTGTGCACGTGCCGCCAAGGCTTTGAGATAGGTGCCCACTTTATTTGCCACATCACCATTGGCGGCAATACGATCAGCGCCGACGATCACGATATCCACCTCGCCGCGCATCAGCAACAATCCGGCAGCGTTATCGGCAACAAAACTGCGCGCAACACCCGCTTGCCCAAGCTCCCAGGCAGTCAAGTGACCTTGATTGCGGGGGCGGGTCTCACTGACCCACACATGCTGACGAATACCCGCTGCATGTGCAGCATAGACGGGCGCGAGAGCGGTGCCATTGGCAACGGTGGCGAGCCAGCCGGCATTGCAATGTGTCATGACCTGCGCGATTCCGGTGCGCGCTGCGGCATGCTCGATCAATGACAAGCCATGCTGTCCAATGGCAGCATTAGCAGCAATATCTTCTGCGGCGATCTTTCGTGCTTCTGCCCAAGCAGCTGCACGACGCTCCGCAGGCGCAAGTGCGGCAAGCAGTGTCTGCAGGCGCGCCAACGCCCATTGCAAATTGACGGCGGTGGGGCGTGTAGCCGCGAGCTGACGACACACCGCGGCAAGCGTTGCATCATCAGCCTCTGATTGTAGGCCGAGCGCCACGCCGTACGCAGCTGTGGCACCAATCAGAGGCGCACCACGTGCCTGTAAAACGCGAATCGCATGAGCTGCATGATCCACATGCGTCATACGCACATAGGCAATCTCAGCGGGTAGACGCGTCTGATCGAGGATAACAACGGCATCGCCGTCCTCGGCAATGGTGGCGAAGCCGCTATTCAACATACGTGTTCCTAGCTCAATGACCCGTGGCAATGCTTGTACTTTTTGCCGCTACCACAGGGACAAGGATCGTTGCGACCGACCTTGGGTAGATGGTTCTGAACAGGTTGTGCCGACGCTGTGGGGGCAGATTCGGGAATGGGCTCGCCCTGAACCTCATCAAAGCCGGCATGTTGATACTGAATATTTTCGAGTGCGGGTTGCTCAACTTCTTCGATCTGTTCGGCTGACTCGATCTGTACCGTCATCAGAATGCGGGTGACATCAGCGCGCACCACATTGAGTAGCCCCTCGAACAGCTCGAAGGCTTCGCGCTTATATTCCTGCTTCGGGTTCTTCTGCGCATACCCACGCAGGTGAATCCCCTGACGCAACTGATCAAGCGCGGATAGATGTTCACGCCAATGTGAATCAAGGCTCTGCAGCATGATGTTGCGCTCAAAACCATGCCAAGCATCCAGATTCACCTGTGCGATCTTGGCCGCATAGGCCTGATCTGCCTCAACAATCACACGCTCAAGCAAGTCGTCATCCGACAGATTTTGGTCGGCAGCAAACCACTCGCCCACCGGTAGTTTCAAGTGATATTCGCTGGCCAGTGCAGATTCAAAACCGGGGATATCCCACTGCTCTTCAAGACTGTCATGTGGCACGTGAAGACGGAACAAATCCTCAATCACGCCAGCGCGCATTGCGGTCACGGTTTCCGAGATGTCATCGCTCTCCAGCAGCTCATTGCGCTGCTCGTAGATAACCTTGCGCTGATCGTTGGAGACATCATCGTACTCAAGCAGCTGCTTGCGAATGTCGAAGTTACGCTGTTCAACCTTGCGTTGTGCACCTTCAAGCGAGCGGTTCACCATCGCATGCTCAATCGCTTCGCCTTCTGGCAACTTGAGGCGCACCATGATTGCGTTCAGGCGATCACCGGCAAAAATCTTCAGCAGCGGATCTTCCAGCGATAGGTAAAAGCGACTGGAACCCGGATCGCCCTGACGACCCGCGCGGCCGCGGAGTTGATTGTCGATCCGGCGCGATTCATGGCGCTCAGAACCAATAATGTGCAATCCACCCGCAGCGATAACCTGGTCATGCAAAGGCTGCCATTCCGCACGCAGTGCGGTAATCCGTGCCTGCTTATCGGCATCGCTGAGGCTTACATCTTCACGCACACGCTCAATACGCTTCTCGATACTGCCACCCAGAACAATGTCAGTCCCACGTCCTGCCATGTTGGTCGCAATCGTGATCATGCCGGGGCGACCAGCATCAATCACGATCTCTGCCTCGCGCGCGTGCTGCTTCGCATTCAACACTTGATGTGGCACGTTTTCACGCGTCAGCAGGGTTGAGAGCAGCTCGGAGTTCTCGATAGAGGTAGTGCCAACCAGTGTGGGTTGGCCACGCTCGCGACATGCACGGATGTCGTCAATGATCGCCTTGTATTTCTCGGCTGCAGTGCGGTAGACCAGATCGTTCTCGTCCTTACGCTGCACCGGCCGGTTGGTCGGGATCACGACGGTTTCAAGACCATAGATAGACTGGAATTCAAACGCTTCCGTATCCGCTGTACCGGTCATGCCCGACAGCTTGTTGTACATACGGAAATAGTTTTGGAAGGTAATCGAGGCTAGGGTTTGATTCTCAGCCTGGATATTGGCCCCTTCTTTGGCTTCAACGGCCTGATGCAGGCCATCGGACCAGCGCCGACCTGTCATCAGACGGCCAGTGAACTCATCAACAATGGTGACTTCACCGTTCTGCACGACGTAATGCTGATCCTTGTGGAACAGGTTGTGCGCACGCAAGGCAGCATACAAGTGGTGCATCAGGGAGATATTCGCGGGCTCGTAGAGGCTGCTGCCCTCAGGGAGAATGCCCAGACGCGTCAAGATTTCCTCGGCCTTTTCGTGGCCTTGTTCGGTCAGCAGGACGGAGTGCGCCTTCAGATCGACAATGAAATCACCGGTGTCTGTTTCACCTTCTGCTTTTGCTGTCTCACCCTTTTCCAGCAAAGGCGGGACCGCATTCATCTTCAGATACATCTCGGTGTGGTCTTCTGCCTGCCCAGAGATGATCAAAGGGGTGCGCGCCTCGTCGATCAGGATGGAGTCGACTTCATCGACGATGGCGAAGTTCAGCTTGCGCTGCACTCGCTCAGCCACCGAATAGACCATGTTGTCGCGCAGGTAATCGAAACCGAATTCGTTATTGGTCCCGTAGGTAATGTCGGACGCATACGCCTGTTGCTTTTCGTCATGCGGCATTTGCGACAGATTGACGCCGACAGTGAGGCCAAGGAAGCGATGAATACGGCCCACCCATTCGGCATCGCGACGGGCGAGGTAGTCATTGACGGTAATAACATGGACGCCATTGCCCGTAAGCGCATTCAGATAAGAGGGCAGTGTCGCAACCAGGGTCTTACCTTCCCCGGTACGCATTTCCGCGATATTGCCGTCATTCAGTACCATCCCACCAATCAGTTGTACGTCGAAATGGCGCATGCCATAGACGCGCACACTGGCTTCGCGAACAACAGCAAAGGCCTCAGGCAGGAGTGCTTCTAGGCTCTCTCCTTGGCTGAGCTGCTGACGGAACTCATCAGTTTTGGCTCGCAACGCATCGTCACTCAAAGCCTGCATGGCAGGCTCGAGCGCATTGATGCGGGAAACGGTCTGGGAGTATTGCTTGATCAGCCGATCATTGCGGCTGCCGAAAATCTTCTTGAGAACGCCGGAAATCATTGATGTGCCGCCAAGATGGGCAAAGAATCAATTCTAGCACGCGGCAGGCAGGCGCCTGATGACAGGCGCCGCTGTGTTTCATTTTTGGGCGTGACGGGCAGCTTCCTGCAGGAAGCGATTTGGGTTTTGTGCAATACCGCCGACACGGACCTCAAAGTGCAAATGGGGGCCCGTCGAACGACCCGTGGAGCCAACGGCGGCAATCTTCTGTCCTCGCTTGACCAAAGCCCCGTTCTGTACGTAGATATCTGAAGCATGGGCATAACGGGTACTAATATCGTTGCCATGATCAATCTCAATCAGGTTGCCGTACTGCGGATGGCGCTCCACGTTGATCACGATGCCCGCAGCGGCTGCAAAAATTGGGGTTCCGGGGGCGGCGGAGAAGTCCACCCCTTCGTGCATAGCACGGTGCCCGGTAAAGGGGTCAATTCGCCAGCCGTAGGTTGAGGCATTCCAGTTCGCAGCAACCGGCAGCGTTGTTGGCAGCATGCTGCGACGGATACGTCCTTCCAGCACTTGCGATTCGATCAAGGCCATTGCGTCACTGCGCTTTTCGAGCTTGACCGACAAGGCTTCGAGTAGTTGCTCTAGCTCCGGCGTAGTCATTGCCTGCTCTCGCACCAGCGGGCCGCCCCGACCATCAGTGACAGGCTTCATATCTTGCGGCTTCATGCCCAGCGAGCTGGCCAGACGCTCACTCAGCGTATCCAGACGTGAGAGCTGTGCCTGCATCTGCCCGAGCTTGATGGCCATTACATTGAGGTTTTCGCGAACCAGCACTTCTGACCGCTGGCTATCTTCGGCCTGCATGCTTCGCAAGAGATCCTGAAGGATGGGCAGGCGGATGTCGGCTGCGTGACGTACCGTCAAGTAAGAGAAGAACGTCGACAGTACGAAAACCAGCGCGCTGAGCGCCAGCAGTGACAACAGGATATGGCGCCCGTTGATAACAATTGTCTTCGCCGTTGCCAGGCGATCAGATACAAGAATAATATGCATGCTTTACTCACTTCCTTACACGACGCATGACAGCCAAACGCAACTCGGGCACGCCACCGACGGTGACGACGCTTCTAGAAACAGAAGCCCATGTCGCCCGATTGACCGCCCATGCTGGGCGACTGTTGCAGTTGCAACGCCAGCTTGAGCTTGCGTTGCCAAGGCAATTGACCAAAGTGGTACGTGTGGCCAACTATCGGTTGGGGAAAGTGATCATCCACGCCGCTAATGGCGCGGTTGCCGTCAAAGTGCGGCAAATTGTCCCCGCTCTGGTCGAAACCTATCGCCAGAACGGGACAGAGGTTAATGAAATCGACGTCAAAGTGCAACCCATGCGACCAACCGGCACCAAGGATGTGCCGGCACAGCAGGTTCCTATTGGGGATAAAGCTAAGCGAGGACTAACTTCACTGGCACAAAAACTGCCTGCTGACGCCCCGCTACGGCTGGCATTGGAGCGTTTGGCGGCAAAAGACTAGGTCAAGCGCTCAAGCGCCAGTAGGCCGAAAACGATCAGCACTAGGCACAAGGTGACCTTGCCAAGGCGAATGGCAAGGGTCTTGTAACGGGGATTGCGGGTAACCAAGTACAGTGCCCATGAAAGGGCAATTGCCAGGACCGCCAGAATGAAAGCGAGCCTGATCATTACTGTGGAAAATTAGGCCGCTTGAGGGTAGAGGTTCAGGACGCGTTCAGGTGTTGCAGCTGCATCTTGGAATGTCGCCCACTCCCAGGCAGTCGCATCATCCAGTACGGCCCGCAACAGCTTGTTATTCAGCCCGTGACCGGACTTGAAAGCTGCAAAAGCGCCTAATATGGGGTGGCCGGCAACATATAGGTCACCAATCGCATCCAAAACTTTGTGCTTCACGAACTCGTCGTTGTAGCGCAAACCATCGCTGTTGAGCACACGGTACTCATCCATCACGATGGCATTTTCCAGGCTGCCGCCGAGGGCCAAGCCATGGTCGCGCATGTATTCAATGTCCTGCATGAAACCGAAGGTGCGCGCACGCGCTACTTCATGAATATAGGAATTGTCGGCAAAATCGACAGTCACATGCCGGCCCGTCTGATCGACTGCCGGATGGTTGAAAATGATTGAAAAATCAAGGCGGAAGCCTTCGTACGGGGATAGCTCAGCCCACTTATCGCCCTCTTCAACCCGCACCGTTTTCTTGATGCGGATGAATTTTTTGGCGGCGTTCTGTTCTTCAATGCCCGCGGACTGCAGCAGGAACACGAAGGGTGCAGCACTCCCATCCATGATGGGTAGCTCAGCTGCATCAACGTCAATGTAGATATTGTCGATGCCCAGCCCCGCAAGAGCGGACATCAGATGTTCAATCGTGGAAAGCTTGGCACCATCGCGTTCAAGGGTAGAGGCCATGCGCGTGTCACCCACGCCATGCGGCACTGCCGGCAGGTCGACGGGGGGATTCAAGTCCACGCGACGGAAGACCACACCGGTATCAGGTGCGGCGGGGCGCAGCACCATGGTGACCTTGACGCCAGAATGGAGCCCCACACCGGTGGCGCGAACGAGTGTTTTGAGTGTGCGTTGCTTCAACATGGGGCTATTTTACCGCAGCGCAGCATGAATGTATGGGGAGGAGGCGAATCGACCCCATACACTCAGGCTATCGCAATAAACCTGCTTAGTCGGCCTGACGGCGGAGGAAGGCAGGAATATCGTACTTATCGACACCGCTGGCAGCCATCGAATCCACCATGGTGTTGCGGGCACTGCCGCGGGCGCTGGTGAACATGCCGCCAACATCGGTCGTGGTAGTGACATCAACAAACTGATTGTCAGTACCCGTACGCAGACCCATGCCTTCGTTCATCACGGTCTTAAGCACAGGCTTAGCCGACTTGACGATGGCGCCACCCAGGCCGGTAGCCACAACGGTAACGCGCAGTGTGTCTTCCATGGTGTTGTCGAAGACAGTACCGAAGATGATGGTCGCATCCGGTGCCGCATAGGTGCGGATGGTGTTCATCACTTCGCGGACTTCCTTCATGCCCAGATCGTCGCTGGCGGTGATGTTAACCAGCACACCACGTGCGCCAGACAGCTCGATACCTTCCAGCAGCGGGCTGGCAACAGCCTGATCAGCGGCAATGCGGGCGCGATCAACGCCGGCAGCGGCAGCCGAACCCATCATGGCCTTGCCCATCTCACTCATCACAGTACGGACGTCTTCAAAGTCGACGTTCACCAGACCCGGGATGTTGATGATTTCGGCAATACCGCCAACGGCATTCTTCAGCACATCATCGGCCGACCGGAACGCTTCCTTCATGCTGACGTCTTCGCCCAGCACTTCTTGCAGCTTTTCGTTGAGGATAACGATCAGTGAATCCACATTGTTAGCAAGCTCAGCCAAGCCTTCTTCGGCGGAGCGCATGCGGTTTTCGTATTCGAACGGTTTGGTCACCACGGCAACCGTAAGGATGCCCAGTTCCTTGGCAACTTCAGCCACGATCGGCGCTGCACCGGTACCGGTGCCACCGCCCATACCTGCGGTGATGAAAGCCATGTGCGCGCCTTGCAGCATTTCTGCAATGCGTTCACGCTCGGTTTCAGCCAAACCACGTGCCTTCGCCGGCTTACCGCCAGCACCCAGGCCTGGGCCGAGTTGAAGCTTGTAGGGCGCGCTGGACTTGGCCAGTGCTTGCGCATCGGTGTTCACACAAATGAACTCAACACCCTTCACGCCTTCGCGGATCATGTGCTCGACGGTATTGCCACCGGCACCCCCAACACCGATCACCTTGATGATCGTTACGCCGTCTTCCTGCCCAGCGTTATCTTCACTATCAACAAACTCAAACATCTTCGCCTCCTTCGTTGTTACTGCTTTAAAGTAAAAATACAAACGCTTAAAAGTTTTTCGCGAACCAAGCACGCATGCGTGACAGCACTTGGGTAAAGCTGGTCGGGTCTTGCGCCTTCTGGCCGCGCTTGGTTTGCGCCATACCTTCCAACAGCAAGCCCATCGCGGTTGAGTGACGCGGGTTCTTCATGAAATCGCGCAGATTGCCTTCGTATTGCGGCACGCCCAGCTTCACCGTGTTGTGGAAAATTTCCTCACCCAACTCGGCCATGCCGGGCATAGCGGCAGAACCGCCAGTCAACACAATGCCTGCACGCAACAACCGTTCGTAGCCGCTCTTGTGGAGCTCTTCCTGCACCTTCTGGAATATTTCTTCGACACGCGGCTGAATGAAACCCGACAAGGCCTGACGTGAAAGGCTCGATGCTGGGCGATCGCCAACCCCCGGCACCTCAAGCATTTCGTCTGAGTCCGCCAATTGCTGCAATGCCACGCCGTACCGTATCTTGATGTCCTCGGCGTCTTGCGTTGAAGTCCGCAAAGCAATTGCGATGTCATTCGTCAGCTGATCACCCGCAATTGGGATCACCGCGGTGTGACGAATCGCACCCTGCGTGAATACCGCGATATCAGTCGTGCCACCGCCGATATCAACGAGGCAGACACCGACATCCTTTTCGTCTTCGGTCAGCACGGCATAACCGGAAGCCAATGGTTGCAAGACCAGATCAACCACTTCCAGACCGCAGCGATGCACGCACTTCACAATGTTCTGTACGGCAGTCACAGCACCCGTGACCAAGTGCACGCGCACTTCGAGTCGGCGCGCATCCATGCCGATAGGCTCTTTAACGCCATCCTGTCCATCAACGATAAACTCTTGCACCAACGTATGCAGGATCTGATCGTCGGCCGAGATTGGCGTGGCATTGGCAGCCTCAATCGCGCGCTCCACATCGTATTGTGTGACTTCCTTGTCGCGCACAACGGCCATGCCGTTGGAGTCTTTGCTCTTGATGTGGCTGCCGGCAATCCCCGTATAGACCTTGGTCACCTTGCAACCGGCCATCATTTCCACCTCAGCAATAGCGCGCGAGATGGCATTGACGGTGGATTCGATATTGACGACCACGCCCTTCTTCAGCCCTTTGGACTCTTGCGACCCCAGACCGAGCAGGGTCAGCTCGCCCTCCGGCGTGAGCTCGGCCACCACCGCCAAAATCTTGGAGGTGCCAATATCTAGGCCGACAATCACGTCGCGTTGTTTTTCTTTACTCATCAGGATTGACTGCTCTTAAGGTCGCGCGCCGGGCGCAAAGTAAAGCCATTCGGGTAGCGCATATCGACGGCCACTGCGTGCATCTGGCTGCGCTTGATTGCATTTGGATAGTGCTCGGTGAACCTTGCCAGACGCTCACTCAGCGGCAGCTTGGCCTGATCGCGGCCCAGATCGAGCAACAGCCCATTATCGAGACGCACTTGCCAGGCTTCGCGTGCGCTCAAGGTCACCACGCGCGGGTGCAAGCCAACTTTGGACAACACGCCTTCAAATTCCTGATAGCGCGCCAACACTTCCGTCGCCGTGCCTTCCGGTCCCGAAAACAGCGGCAAAGGCAGATCAATGCTGCCGGGAAACACTTCACCATGCGTGTTCACCAAGTGCGGCTCATCACCGACACCCCGCCAGCGTGCGACCGGCACATGCTCCTCGATACGCAACTCAAGACTATCCGGCCATTGACGGCGAACTTCAACACGACGCACCCAAGCGAGCTTCTCAAAAGCCTGACGGGTGGCATCGATATTCACGGTGAAGAAATTACCCTGCACCACACCACGTGCCGCGCCTTGCAGCTGCGAGCGTTGGACTTGACTTAACTCGCCAAGCACATGGACTTCGCGCAAGGGATAAAAGGGCAGGCGTTGCAAGGCAATCACGGCTGCCCATGCAAACGCCACACTTGCTGCAACGATCAACACGTCGGCGACCAGATTGAGCAGCGTTGGCTGATGCCAAAAACCAACACCCGCCGGCTTGGGTTGCTTAGCCGGGCGCGACGGTCGCGCTGGGCGGGATTCGCGGCTCGACTTCTCAGCAGATGGGCGCAGGCGTTCAAGCACTACGTGCATCCTCCAGCAGGCGAACCACGAGTTGCGGGAAGGGAATGCCGGCGGCCTTGGCAGCCATCGGTACAAGGGAGTGATCTGTCATGCCCGGCGCAGTATTTGCCTCCAGGCAATACTGTTTGCCAGATGCATCCAGCATTACATCAATACGTGACCAGCCACGCCCACCTATGACAGCGTAGGCGCGCAGAGCCATATCCTGCATAGCTTTCTCTTCCCCAACCGGCAAACCACTTGGGATGCGGTACTCAGTATCGTCACGCAGATACTTAGCTTCAAAATCGTAGAAGTCGGTTGTCGGCACAATCCGGATGGGTGGCAGCGCCTTGGCGTTTTTGCCTGTGCCCAGAATGCCGACGGTGAATTCGCCTCCAGCAAGAAAGCGTTCAGCCATGACAATACTGTCGTACTTGGCAGCCTCAACATAAGCAGCCTTCAAGCCACCCGGTGTCTTGACCTTGCTGATGCCAATGCTCGAGCCTTCATTGGCCGGCTTGACAAAAAGCGGCAAACCAAGCTGCTGCTCGACGGCCACAAAATCACTGTCTTCGTCCAGGATCACAAAGTCGGCCACTGGCAGGCCTGCAGCCTGCCAGACCAGCTTAGTCCGCCACTTATCCATGGCCAGTGCTGACGCAAGAATGCCGCTACCGGTATAGGGGATGCCGAGCAAGTCCAGCGCGCCTTGCACTGAGCCATCCTCACCGCCTCGACCATGCAGGGCGATAAATACGCGTTCGAAACCTTCGCGCTTAAGATCTTCCAAAGGGCGATCGGCCGGATCAAAGGCATGCGCATCCACGCCAGCAGACTGTAATGCGGCCAGCACGGCAGCGCCGCTCTTGAGCGATACCTCGCGTTCAGCGGACGTGCCGCCGAACAGAACTGCTACTTTACCGAAGTCTTGGAAACCCACTGCGCTCAAGCCATTGCCCCTGATTCGTTCTTGTTTTTGCCGCCCACAATGCGCACTTCGCACTCGAGTTCGACATCAAATTTTTGCATCACTACAGCCCTAATTTGGCCGATTAGCATTTCTATCTCACTTGCTCTCGCCGCACCCTGTGGATTAACGATGAAATTGGCATGCTTTTCCGAAACCTGCGCTCCACCTAGCTTCAGCCCTTTCAGCCCGGCGGCCTCAATCAAGCGCGCGGCATGGTCGCCCGGTGGGTTGCGAAACACCGATCCGGCGTTCGGCAACTGAAGTGGCTGGCTGGCAATTCGCTTCTCCAGTAATTCGCGAATACGGGCGCGAGAGGCTGCGCCATCGCCACTCGGGAAGCGCAACCATGCCCCGACAAACACCTCATCATGCGCTGTGAGGGGCCGGACATGGCGATAGGCAATCTCAAATTCTGCGGGTGGTCGAACCACAAACTCACCCCGTCGATTGATCAGGCGTACTCGCTCGACAAACGACCACGTTTCACTGCCATAGCAACCGGCGTTCATGGCCAACGCGCCACCAATCGTGCCGGGGATGCCTGCGAGGAACTCAGCACCGGCCAGATCGTGCGTGGCAGCAAAACGGGCCACCTTGGGTGATGCGACGCCCGCTTCGGCGTAGATCGTTCCGTCCGCTTCAAGCGCCAGGTTTTTAAGCGCCCCATGCGTAAAGACGACGGTGCCGTCAAAGCCCTCGTCCCGAACCAGCAGATTCGAGCCCAATCCCACCATCAACACATCCTCTGTTGAGGGCAAGCTGCCCAGCAGCGCAGCGCAATCCTCAACATCCACCGGCCATGCGGCACGTGCTGCAGCCCCGCCAGCACGCCACGAGACGTGACGAACCATCGGTTCATTGCTGCGCAACTCGCCACGAAAGGCCGGTGCGGGGGTCATTGCTCACCCTGTCCGGCGTCAATCAACTCGACGACACGCGCGGCAACGCCGCCAACCGAGCCAGCGCCCATGGTCATCACCACATCGCCGGGATGTGCCGCGTCCAGAATGGCTTGAGGCATATGAGTAATGTCTTCGACAAACAGGGGCTCAACCTTGCCCGCCACGCGCACAGCACGTGCCAGTGTGCGTGCATCCGCAGCAACAATCGGTTGCTCGCCAGCGGCATAGACCTCGCCCAGCAACAAGGCATCAACGGTTGATAACACCTTGACGAAATCTTCGAAGCAATCTCGCGTACGTGTGTAGCGGTGCGGCTGAAAAGCCAGCACGACACGACGACCAGGGAAGGCACCGCGCGCAGCTGCCAGCGTTGCTGCCATTTCCACCGGATGGTGGCCGTAGTCATCGATCAAGGTGAAGTTGCCAGCTAGCTCACCATCACGTGCAATGCACGGCAGTTCGCCGTACCGCTGGAAGCGACGCCCAACGCCATTGAATTCCGCCAGCGCTTTCTGAATAGCAGCATCGCTGGCACCAACCTCGGTCGCCACCGCAATCGCTGCCAACGCATTGAGGACGTTATGCATGCCTGGGCTGTTGAGTACCACCGGGAATCGACTGACCGTGCCATTGGTGCGTACGCAATCAAAATGCATTTGGCTACCCACGGCACGGACATTGGTGGCGCGCACATTGGCTTCCTGTTCAATGCCGTATGTCACCACCTGCTTGGTCACGCCGGGGAGAATCTCGCGCACATTCGCATCATCAGCGCACAGCACGGCGACGCCGTAGAAAGGCAGGCGCTGAATGAAATCAATAAAGGCCTGCTTGAGCTTACCGAAGTCGTGCCCGTAGGTCTCCATGTGATCGGCATCGATATTGGTGACGACCGAAATCACTGGTGACAGGAACAGAAACGAAGCGTCCGACTCATCAGCCTCGGCAACCAGAAACTCGCCCTGCCCGAGGCGCGCATTCGCACCGGCCGAATTGAGGCGGCCGCCAATCACAAATGTTGGGTCCAACCCTGCTTCGCCCAGAATGCTGGCAACCAAACTGGTTGTCGTGGTTTTACCGTGCGTGCCAGCAATCGCGATGCCCTGCTTTAAGCGCATCAGTTCTGCCAGCATTTGTGCGCGCGGCACAATCGGTACATGGCGAGCCCGTGCGGCGATCACTTCCGGGTTGTCTTCCTGCACGGCGGTTGATACCACCAGTGCATCGGCCACGGCAACATGCTCGGCTGCGTGCCCCTGCATCACACTGACGCCAAGCTTTTTCAAACGGCGCGTGGTGGCGTTGTCAGCCAGGTCTGAACCACTGACCTTGAAGCCCTGATTCACCAACACTTCGGCGATACCGCTCATGCCTGCACCGCCAACACCGACGAAGTGAATATTCTTGACCTTGTGCTTCATGCGACACCTCGGTTCTTTGTCACGCACGGGCTATGCCCGGATAGTTGTGTATTCATGCCAACCCCATGCAAACCTTGGCCACCGCTTGGGCGGCATCAGGTCGGGCGAGGTCACGCGCACGCTCTGCCATTTGCAGCAGCTGTGCGCGGCTCAGGTTCTGGATCAAGGCCAGCGTCTCTGCAGACAGCTCGTTTTGTGGCAGTAGGATGGCTGCACCGGCATTGGCAAGGAAGCGGGCGTTTGAGGTCTGATGATCATCAACCGCGTGTGGATAAGGCACCAGAATGCTGCCCACACCGGCAGCGGCCAGCTCTGCAACCGTCAGTGCACCGGCGCGGCAGATCACGATATCCGCCCACTCATACGCAGCGGCCATGTCATCGATAAAGGCGACACAGCCAGCAGCGACACCCGCCTTGCGATAATTGGCTTCGAGCGCTTGCAGATGACGTTCGCCTGACTGATGCACGATCACTGGACGTACCGATTCGGCAAGTAGCGCAACGCCCGCCGGAATGGCTTCGTTCAGTGCAGTCGCTCCTAGGCTGCCGCCGACAACGAGAAGATGCAATGGCGGCTGACGCTCTGCAAAACGCTCAGCGGGGGCGCCCAGTGCAGCAATTTCATCGCGCACCGGATTCCCAACCCACTCACCAGCCGGGAGTACACCTGGAAACCCAGTCAGGACACGATTTGCAACCTTCGCTAATACCTTGTTCGCCAGCCCTGGTACCGAATTTTGCTCATGCAGCACCAAGGGGATGCCGAGCAGTGACGCCATCATTCCGCCGGGAAAGGTAATAAAACCGCCCATCCCCAACACCACATCAGGACGAATCCGACGTAGTTCCTGCCATGCCTGCCAAAAGCCACGCAACAAATTAATCGGCAACAACAGCTTGCGCAAAAAACCTTTGCCGCGCAACGCACCAAAGCGCACCCAGCTCATCTCGATGCCATGCTTCGGGACGAGGCGCGCTTCCATGCCCTCAGGGTTACCCATCCACACGACACGCCAACCAGCCACACGTAGTTGCTCGGCTACCGCAAGACCCGGCATGATGTGACCACCAGTGCCGCCCGCCATGATGAGGAGTGTTTTCATGCTCGGTTCCCTCGCATGAGTTGATGATTTTGGCTGCGGCCGGCACTACGTGCCTTAACTTCGGCTGCGCTGAAGTTAGCCTTCGCCGAAACAGGCATTTTTTTCATGCTCGGTTCCCTCGCATGAGTTGCCTGTTTTCCCAATCTACGCGCAGAAGAATCGCAAGCGCCACGCAATTGGCAACGATGCCAGAGCCACCAAAACTCATCAGCGGCAAGGTCAGCCCCTTGGTAGGTAACAGCCCCATGTTCACGCCCATGTTGATGAATGACTGCACGCCGATCCAGATGCCGATGCCTTGCGCGACGAGTGCTGGGTAAATTCGCCCCAACCCTAATGCAGTCTTTCCGATAGCGAAGCTGCGCTGAATCAGCAGCGAAAACATCAGCACCACGACACATACGCCGACAAAGCCAAGCTCTTCGGCAATCACGGCCAGCAGAAAGTCAGTGTGGGCTTCTGGCAGATAGAAAAGTTTTTCGACGCTAGCACCGAGGCCCACGCCAAACCATTCGCCGCGCCCAAAGGCAATCAAGGCATGCGAGAGCTGATAACCCTTGCCGAATGCATCCTGCCAGGGGTCCATGAAACCAAACAGACGTTCACGGCGATACGGCGAGAACCAAATCAGCAGAACAAAGCCAATCAGCAGTACGACTAGCAGCGTGCCAAAAATGCGCACATTAATGCCGCCCAGAAAAAGAATGCCAATCGCAATACTCACGATGACGACAAAGGCACCGAAGTCTGGCTCCTTGAGTAGCAGAAATCCGACTAGTAGCATGACCATGGCCATGGGGCCGAAGCCACGCTTGAAGCTAGCCATGTCAGCGAGCTTGCGATGGGTGTAGTCGCCCGCATACAAGACAGCAAATAGCTTCATCAACTCTGAGGGCTGCAGATTGATCGGTCCCAGCGGCAGCCAGCGCTGCGCACCATTCACCGAACGCCCAACATGCGGGATGATCACCAGCACCAGCAGCGCTATCCCGAGCAGGAAAAGGTAAGGCGCCATCTGCTGCCAGAAGCGCAGAGGAATCTGAAATGCCATGGCGCCACAGACTAGTCCGATGGCCAAAAACAAACCATGACGGATCAAGAAGTAGCTGGCCTGATTGCCAGTGAAGCGGCTTCCTTCGGCCGTGGCGATGGACGCTGAATAGACCATCACAAAGCCAAGCATTAGGAGACCTAGTCCGCACCACAGCAGCACGGCGTCGAACTCCTGTGTCGGGGTCGCGCGCGCGCCAGTGGCACTAACGCTAGCATCGTCTCCCAATCCAAAGCGCTGTAGCAATCCACTCATCATGGGGCATCTCCCTTGAGTGCGTGCACGGCAGTGATAAAGACTTGGGCACGATGTGCATAGTTGCGGAACATGTCGAGGCTGGCGCACGCGGGCGATAACAGCACTGCATCACCGGGGGCCGCGAGTTTCGCGGCGAGTATTACCGCCGCATTCATGTCGGCGGCGGTATGCAAAGGCACGCCCGCACCTTGTAGTGCATGTTCAAGTTTGTCGGCATCGCGACCAATTAGCACTACGGCGCGGGCGGCTTTTGACACTGCAGGCTGCAATGCTGAGAAGTCTTGGCCTTTACCATCGCCACCGGCAATCAGTACCACCTTGTGATCGGGGCCGGCTAACTGTCCTTCAAGAGCAGCCAGGGTTGCACCGACATTAGTACCCTTCGAGTCGTCGTAATACGTGACACCATCAATCTCAGTGACACGCTCCACCCGATGCGGCAACCCCTTGAAGGTTTGTAAGCCTGCCAGCAACTTGTCCATCGGCAGACCAAGTGCTGAACACAACGCAAGGGAGGCCAAGGCATTCGCTGCGTTGTGCAATCCATTGATGGGCAAGCGGCTAACCGGCAACAAGGGTAGATCTCCCTGTGCCAACCAACTCTCTCCACCGCGCGTTACCAGGCCAAAGTCGTGTGGATGTGCGGGCGTATCCAGACCGAAAGTCAGTAAAGGGCGCCCAACAATGGCCATGTGCCGTACGCGTGAGTCTTCGCGATTGAGGATCTGCGTACCGTCATGCGCAACACAACCTTCGCCCTGACCAAAAATTCGTGCCTTGGCTTCAGCGTACTCTTTCAGACTGATGTAGCGATCCAGATGATCATCACTGATATTGAGCACAGTCGCTGCATCGGGATTCAACGAGTTGAGCGTTTCGAGTTGGAAGCTCGACAGCTCAAGCACCCAAATCTGTGGCAAGCGGTCGTCATCGATGCAATCCATCAATGCGGTTAGCGCGGCCGGCGAGATATTGCCCGCAACCTCGGCGGCATAACCAGCGGCATTGCATAGATGCCCTGTCAGTGCAGTTGTCGTAGTCTTGCCATTGGTACCCGTGATCGCGATCACACGTGGCATTTGCGGAAGCATACGCAAGGCTGCTGCGAACAACTCAATCTCGCCAACCACGGAAATACCCTTGAGGCGGGCCTGCAGCACAATCATTTGGCCGGCAGGCAAGCCCGGGGACAAGGCCAGTACATCGATGTCAGACAGCAGCGCATCGCTGAAGGGGCCCGTCACCAACACTGCCTCTTTAACTTGCGCCTGCAGATCCGTCGCAAATGGTGGCTGGCTACGTGTATCTGCAACACGCACACGTGCGCCCATGCGCACGCACCAGCGCGCCATGGCCAGACCCGATTCACCGAGGCCAAGAACGAGAACGTGTTTTCCGGACAGCTTCATGTGCGATGCGCCAATGTGTCTTTAACGAATCTTCAAGGTGGACAAACCGAATAACACCAACAGAATGGTGATGATCCAGAAGCGCACCACCACCTGCGTTTCTTTCCAGCCACTCTTTTCGTAGTGATGGTGCAAAGGCGCCATGCGCAAAATACGGCGGCCCTCGCCGTATTTTCGTTTTGTGTATTTGAACCAACTCACTTGCACCATCACCGAGATGGTTTCGGCCACAAAGACACCGCCCATGATGAAGAGCACAATCTCCTGACGCGCGATGACCGCAACTGTTCCGAGCGCAGCGCCAAGAGACAGCGCCCCCACATCACCCATGAAGACCTCGGCGGGGTAGGCGTTAAACCAAAGGAAACCAAGCCCTGCACCTGCCAACGCAGCACAGAACACCGTTACTTCACCCGCGCCCGGCACATAGGGCAGCAGCAAGTATTTCGAGAACACAGCATTACCCGCGACGTAGGTAAAAATCCCAAGTGCAGAACCGACCAACACTGTCGGCATGATGGCAAGACCATCCAGACCATCCGTCAGATTCACGGCATTGCTAGTACCGACGATGACGCAATACGTGAGGATGATGAAACCGAACATCCCAACCGGATACGCCACATGCTTAAAGAAGGGCACGATCAGATCCGCTGTGGTGGGCAGCTCAAGCGTGAAGCCACTCATCACCCATTGAAAGAAGAGCTCAACAACCTTCTCGTTGTTGGGTGCCGAGATTGAAAATGCGATATAGATGGCAGCTACTAGACCAATCGTCGATTGCCAGAAGAACTTAGCACGCGCCGACAGGCCATCTGGGTTCTTGTAAACCACCTTGCGCCAGTCATCCACCCAACCAACAGCGCCGAATCCCAATGTCACGATCAGCACAATCCAGATAAAGCGGTTGGAGAGATCCGCCCAGAGCAGCGTGGAGATGCCCAACGAAATCAAGATCAAGCCACCACCCATGGTTGGCGTGCCCGACTTTGCCAAGTGAGTTTGTGGGCCATCAGTGCGTACTGGCTGGCCAATCTTCTTCTCCGTCAGCCAGCGAATGAAGGCAGGGCCGGCCACAAAGGAAATGGTCAGTGCTGTCATCGTCGCCAGCACCGCCCGCAAGGTGATGTAGTTGAAGACATTAAAAGCACGCGTGTCCTGCGCCAGCCATTGCGCGAGTTCAAGCAGCATGTTGATTTCCCTCGGAGAGCGTTACGGTTTTTGGATCAGGAAATTTGAGGGCATCCAACACACGCTCCATGCGCATGAATCGAGAGCCCTTGATCAGGACAGTCACCTCGGCAGCCAGAAGGCTTTTCAGTGCAACCACCAATGCATCGATATGCTTAAAATGCTCGCCGCCAGCGCCAAAGCTCTTGGCGGCAGCGATACTCATCTCTCCCAGCGTCAGTAACACATCCACACCCTGGCTATTGGCATAAGCACCGATTTCATCGTGGTACTGCGCGCCTTGGTCACCGACCTCACCCATGTCACCGAGGACAAGAATGCGACGGCCCGGAATGCCCGCCAATACATCGATGGCGGCGCGCACAGAATCGGGATTAGCGTTATAGCTGTCATCAATCAGGCTGCACCCGGCCAATCCTTTATGAATTTGCAGACGGCCCTTGACGGGCAAGAAGGCTGCGAGACCTGCCAGGACACTCTCGAAACTGCAATCTGCAGCCAGTGTCGCTGCTGCTGCACCCAAAGCATTGCGGATGTTGTGATCACCAACGGTGTTCAGCTGAAGCGGCGCAATACCCTGAGGAGCATGCAAGCACAGCTTCTGCCCATCTCGTTCAACCCGCACATCCGCGGCTGGATTGAAGCCAAAACTGATGACCTTGCGTGAGCCTGCGGCACGTTGCCAATCATCAAAGAAGGCATCATCCGCATTCAGCACGACGATGCCTTTAGGTGGTAATGCCGTGATGACCGCTGCATGCTCCTCAGCCACGGCAACAACCGTCTTCATAAACTCCTGATGTTCGCGCTGCGCGTTATTGATGATGGCAACGGTGGCATGCGTAATGTTGGCCAACACGGCGGTCTCGCCCGGATGATTCATCCCCATTTCAATCACTGCAGCCTGATGATGCGACTTCATCCTCAGCAGCATGGTGGGAACACCGATGTCATTGTTCAGGTTGCCGGTAGTGGCTAACCGATTGTCGGCACCAAAAGCGGCAGCGAGAATGCTGGCGATCATTTCCTTGACGGTTGTCTTGCCATTGCTTCCGACAACACCGATCACTGGAATAGCAAATGTCTCGCGCCATGCGCGCGCCAGTGAGGCAAAGGCGTGGCGGGTATCGTCAACCACCAACAGTGGCAAGTCCTCGAAGCCATCACCTTCTTTTTCATGCTCTTGATACCACTCACGATCAACGATAGCAGCGGCGGCACCAGCCGCCAACACATCGCGCACAAAGCGATGACCATCAAAGGTTTCGCCGCGCAAGGCAAGAAACAGTTCGCCCGGCTGAATGCTGCGTGAATCGGTCGATACGGCGGTATAGGCCGTCGGCATGCCGTACACAGCAACGCCATCCCCGGCGAGTGCCTTGAGTGTGTCGTGTAGGCTCAGCATGCGCGCGCCTCCAATGCGGCTTGCGCGTGAGCGATGTCGGAGAAAGGGAAACGCTCGCCATTGATCTCCTGGTAGTCTTCGTGGCCTTTGCCGGCGAGTAAGACAACATCAGCTGGCGAGGCGGACGAGATGACTCGCTGAATCGCTACGGCACGATCCTGCTCAATCGATGCTGGGGACTGCATACCTGCGCAGATGTCGGCAAGGATTGCAGCAGCGTCTTCACCACGCGGGTTGTCACTGGTGAGAAGCACATGATCCGCACGTTTTTCAGCGACGGCTCCCATCAGTGGACGCTTACCTGCATCACGCTCCCCCCCGCAGCCGAATACGCAGTGCAACTTGCCTTGACGTGCCGTCGCAACTTCGCGCAAAGTCATCAGTACCTTGTCGAGGGCATCTGGTGTGTGGGCATAATCGACCACAACCAGCGGCGCTGTATCACCACCCAAAGTCTGCATACGGCCCGGTGGTGGCGATAGCTTTGCACATGCAGCGACAGCCTCTGCCAATGGCACGCCATAGGCACGTAACGTCGCCATCACCGCAAGCAGATTTGAGGCATTGAAGCGACCTACAACGCCAGCCTCAAGCTTCAAGCCCTGCACCTCAAACGACATTCCCTGCGCATTCAGGCTCAGGTTTTTCGCCGACAGGCATTCACTCACGGGAGCTTGCACATCGTTGAGGGTGTAACCGATACAAGGGATGCGGCCATTGACCTGGTCAAGAATGCGCAGACCTAATGGATCATCGAGATTAATCACAACCTGTTCCAGACCCGGCCAAACGAACAAACGCATCTTGGCGGCCGCATAGGCCTCCATGCTTCCGTGATAATCCAGATGATCACGCGTGAAGTTGGTAAATACGGCCACAGCAAACTGGGTCGCATCAATACGCCCCTCCTCAATGCCGATTGACGACACCTCCATGGCACACGCGTCTGCCCCTTCCTTCACAAAATGCTGCAAGAATTTTTGCAAAGTCAGGGCATTCGGCGTCGTGTTAGGGCTGGGCTCAAGTGCGCCGGGAAAGCCGTTCCCTAGCGTACCCACCACAGCACATCGCTTTTGCAAATGAGTAAAGCTCTCAGCCAGCCATTGGGTCACCGAAGTTTTTCCGTTGGTACCCGTTACACCTGCAAGCCACAGATGGCGTGAGGGATGCTCATACACTTCGGCAGCAAGATCGGCGACCACGCCACGTAGACCAGCAACCGCGAGCGCAGGCACACCAAGCTTCCCAATCTCAGCACCATTCGACTCATAGACCACTGCAGCTGCGCCACGCGCAATAGCAGCATCAATGTATTGACGACCATCGCTCAACTCGCCCGGGTAAGCGAGGAAGACATCGCCCGGTAGAACCTCTCGCGAATCAGCCGACAACGACGCGACATTGATTCGCTGTGCGCGTAGGCCTTCCAAGATTTCAGGGGCCGTCATGTGCGGCATCACATACTCTCCCGAACTTGCTGGCTTTCATCACCCAACTGAATTGGGCGTAGCGGTGCATCCTGAGCCACACCGAGTGTACGCAATGCACCAGCCATCACCTTTGCAAACACAGGTGCCGCCACATCGCCACCGTAATATTTGCCAGCGCTGGCCTCATCAATCATCACGGCAACTATCAAACGCGGATCGGATACAGGAGCAAAACCGACAAATGACGACACATACTTATTTGCGTACACGCCACCTTCGATTTTGTGAGCAGTACCGGTCTTACCCGCAACCCGATACCCAGGGATCTGTGCCTTGGGTGCAGTTCCACCGGGCAGTACAGCCATTTCGAGCATGGCGCGTACCTCGCGCGCTGTCTGTGCTGAGAAGACCGTCTTGCCGCCAGTAACTGGCCCGCTGGCCTTAGTCAACATCAAGGGTGTGAGATCGCCATCACGCGCCAAAGCCATATAGGCATGTGCAAGCTGGATCAGGGTCACAGAAATCCCGTGACCGTAAGACATGGTTGCCTGCTCGATCGGCTTCCAGGTCTTAGCCGGACGCAAACGCCCTCCCGCCTCACCGGGGAAGCCCAGCTTGAGTGGTGTACCAAATCCGAGTGCATCGAACATCTGCCACATATCGTCGGGCGTCATCGCCAAGGCCATTTTGGCTGAGCCGACGTTGGATGATTTTTGGATGATCTGCGCTACAGTCAGAATGCCATGTGCGTGGGCATCCGAAATCGTGGCGGGCCCGATGGTCAGCTTGCCGGGTGCCGTCTGAATTGGCGTATCGAATCTGACTTTGCCTTTTTCCAACGCCAGTGCGGCAGTGAATGGCTTCATCGTCGAGCCCGGCTCGAAAGTATCGGTAAACACGCGATTGCGCAGTTGCCCGCCGGCCAGGTTAGTGCGGTTATTGGGGTTATAGGTTGGCAGATTACTTAGCGCCAGAATCTCTCCTGTCTTGGCATCAAGCACGACAACTGCACCTGCTTTAGCTCGATTTTCGGTGACGCTCTGCTTCAGACTGGCATACGCCAGATATTGAATCTTGGCATCGAGCGAAAGCAGCACGTCCTTACCTTCAATTGGCGTCTTGATGTTTTCAATGTCTTCGACGATATTGCCGCGCCTATCCTTGATGACGCGACGACTGCCCGCCTGTCCGGCCAATTCACTGTTGAAAGCCAGCTCAATGCCCTCTTGCCCAACATCATTTGCACCTGTAAAGCCAAGCACATGGGCAGGTACTTCGCCAGCGGGGTAGTAACGTCGGTATTCATTTTGTAGATGAATCCCCGGTAGCTTCATTGCCATGACACGTTCGGCCAGCTCTGGTGGAGTCTGCCGCTTAACAAAGACAAACCCTTTGTCCTCAGCCAGCTTGCGTGTCAAATCACGCACATCCATGTCTAACAACTGAGCCAACTTGCGTGCGTCAGCCGGTTGCAGGCGCGCATCCTCGGGGATGGCCCAGACCGATTTGACCGGGGTCGAGATCGCCATCACATCGCCATTGCGATCCATAATGCGACCACGTGTCGCTGCAACCTCAAGCACGCGCTCATAGCGCGACTCACCCTTGCTGATCAGGAACTCGTTGTTAAACGCCTGCAAGTAGAGCGAACGACCAATCAGCGTTGCCATCGCGCCAAGGAGCAGTATCAGTACTAGGCGCGCGCGCCATGGGGCTAGCTCATCCTTGAGTACCGGGCTCTTGATGAACTTCATGACCATAATCCTTTAACGGTCACGGCTGCGCCTCCAGCGAAATGATTTGTGCCGGCAAGGGCGTCTTCATTTGCAGGCGGTCACGAGCGATTTTTTCAATCCGAGCATGGGCTGCCCAGGTGCTCTGCTCTAGCTGCAACTGCCCCCACTCAACATCCAGCGCACGCATGCGCTGCTGCTCCTTTTCGAGAGCAATAAAAAGCTTACGTCCGTGATGGTTGGCATTAACCGTCGCCAATGCACAAATCACCGCAGCAAGCAGAAGCATGAGGTTGAGCCTGGCCATGATTAGTGACTCAACGCCAACTTTTCAGCGACCCGCATCACAGCACTGCGTGCACGCGGATTCCTCGTTACTTCTGCTTCACTCGGCTTGATGGCCTTGCCAACCAGCGCCAGCGTCGGCTTGGGCAAGTCTGCGGCCTTCACTGGCAGCCGTTTATGCGGCTGCGGCGGATTCGCTGCGTCACGCATAAAGCGCTTAACGATGCGATCTTCCAGCGAGTGAAAGCTGATCACCGCCAACCGTCCTCCCGGCGCTAGCACTGCCGCTGCCTGCGGCAAGTTTAGCGACAGCTCCTCAAGCTCCCGATTGACGTGAATCCGTAGAGCCTGAAAGCTGCGCGTCGCCGGGTGTTGGCCCGGCTCGCACGTGCGGACGGCTTTTTCCACGAGCGCGGCAAATTGTCGTGTTGTCCCAATACTGTGTTCGGCCCGAGCAGCAACAACCGCTGCTGCAATCGCATGAGCAAACCGTTCTTCGCCATAGTCTCTCACCACCCTTTCAATTTCACGTTGCGATGCCTGCGCCAGAAATTCCGCCGCAGTTTCTCCCTTGCTCGTATCCATGCGCATATCTAGCGGCGCATCGAAACGAAAACTCATGCCACGCGATGCGTCGTCCAACTGCGGCGACGACACCCCGATATCCAGCAGTACACCATTCACCACCTTGACACCTAGGCCATGCAACACGTCCTGCATTTCGCTGAAAGCCGCATGCACGAGCGTGAAACGCTTATCGGTAATGGCCGCACCTGCAGCAATGGCGGTCTGATCGCGATCCAACGCAATCAGACGTCCATTGGGACCCAACTGTTCAAGAATGGCGCGGCTGTGCCCCCCGCGGCCAAATGTTCCATCGACATAGGTGCCATCTGCCACTATTGCCAATGCATCAACCGCTTCGGCCAGCAGCACGCTGACGTGCGCGCCCGGCTGCCCGGTAGTCACAAAGAAAAGTCCTCAAAGCCCGGCGGCGGCTCTGTCGAAGAGTGCGCTTCTAAGGCAGCTTCGTGCTGGCGCTTCCAGCCAGCATCGCTCCACACCTCAAAATGTGAGCCCATACCAACCAGCCAGACTTGCTTCTCAAGGCTGGCCACGGTGCGCAGTTCTGGGGTAATCAGCAGACGGCCTGCGGCATCGAGCGTGACATCCAGGGCATTGCCAAGCAGAACGCGCTTTGTCGCAGCAGAACGAGGATCAAAGCTAGGCGCAGCAAGAATCCGATCACGGATCGGCGCCCAAGCGTTTTCGGGATAGAGCAGGAGGCATTGATGCGGGTGGGCAGTCATGACTAGGCGACCATCGGCCAATGCCGCCAAGGCATCGCGATGCCGAGCCGGGACGGCCATGCGTCCCTTCGCATCCAGACTGAGTGACGTTACCCCTTGGAACATCATCCCTTACTCCACCCCTGTGTATTGCGTGGCAATCGCCAGCTGCCAACGACAGCTCACGGCTGGAGAAACAGCACCCTTTCAGTTTGCAAGGGCGCTTTTATTTCCCACTTATTCCCACATTTCCCCACTTTAGAGCATGTTTTACGCCGGGTCAATAGCAAAACGCCATTTTTCTTAGATAGGACAATGACTTAGAAGTCAAAGCGAAGCCCTTTTCAAGTAAAATTTTTCCTTGAAAATCAATGCTAGGGCGTGGTTTATAAAAGTGCTTTGTTAGAACTGGCAGCTGAACATTTGCTTCGCGCGGTTAAAGACTGGATTGCCACCGTATTTCAACAATCGCCTTACGTCATCCAGACGACAAAACGGCCACATTGCGTGGCCGTTCGATTTTTTGCGCCGACTCGCGGCGCAGCATGCTTGACCTTCAGGTCAAGACTTATACTGCTTCACGCAGATACAGGCGACCTGCAAACAGCACAACAATAGCGGCTACAAACATGGCACTTCTCCAAAAAACCAGCCCATAAGTAGGGCTGCCTGTATCTATTTATACGCACCCCAACATGACAAAGCAAGCAATTCAACTTCATTTGTTTTTATAAACTTATCACCAGCATAAATAGCGCTTCAAGTATCCACTTATGAGTGAGTTTGGTCATAGAGATGCCCCATGCAGCAGCCCCATCTGGGGTGTCGGCGCACCGGAAATGGGGGGGGGGAATTAAGAGGCGAGTACGAAGAAAGGTGGAAGTTCGCCGATAAGCCGGGTTCTGTCGTGGACAGCCATTCCTCTGGGCCTGACGTTACCGCCAAGCTCTAGCAGCCTACCCGGGAGCGACGCGAGCAGCGCCATTACTCCCCTATTTGGCCTTGCCCCGAATGAGGTTTGCCATGCCGTCCGCCGTTACCGTGGACGCGGTGGGCTCTTACCCCGTCCATGTTTGCACATGGACGACACCTTGTCAGGTGCCACCATTTCACCCTTACCGACTTTACCCTCCCGCGAGGAAGAGCACCCTCCTCATCGGAGGGCGACTTTGCCGCCTTTCGGCGTCAAAGTCAGGCTGGCGGTATCTTTCTGTTGCACTATCTGTCGCCTTGGGCCATCTTGCGATGGCTTGCTGCGCCCGGCCGTTAGCCGGCATCCTGCTCTATGGGGCCCGGACTTTCCTCCATGAGCTTGCGCTCACAGCGACTGCCTAGCGAACTTCCGGGACGGATTGTACGGCTATTGTGCTGGCGCTGCCGAAGGTTTCTGGAGATCAGGTGACTGCACAAAACGAAGCTGCCCGCTTTTATCCTCAAAAGCCCCAACTAGGGTGCCCGGTGCCGGTGGCTTTTCTTCAAACTGCTGAAGTTGGCAGCCTTCGGTTTCAGCGACGTACCACTTTTTCCCTTGACGAAGAATCCACGCGCCTTGAGCGCTGCGAAAGACTTCCATCTTGAAGTTGCTATCACCCGCCTTCTTGATGTGATGACGACGCATACAATCAGGCATGCGCGACACCACCATAGCGAGTTCCCAGCCACTGCTCCAGAAGTAGGGCTTGTCACGCACCAACGTCAGGGAGTGGTCGCTCCCTTGAATCGGCATATTGGCAACATCGGAGGTCCCGCACCCGGCAAGCACGACACTCATGACAGCGGCAAGAATAAGGCGCATCAGCGGCTCCTAGTCAGCAAGCGACCAAGCGACACTTTCGCCGGCGCGGAAAGGGATCAGCGGGTCGGTTCCCAAATACGGCTGCGACGCAGGCACGGTCCAAGCCTGCTGCTGCAGGGTAATGGTATCGGCATTGCGCGGCAGCTTATAAAAATCGGGGCCATTGAAGCTTGCAAATGCTTCCAGCTTGTCGAGCTTGCCAGCAGCTGAAAAAGCCTCGGCATACAGTTCGATGCCGGCATTGGCGGTATAACAACCTGCACAGCCACAGGCCGCCTCTTTGGCGCTCTGCGCATGCGGTGCAGAGTCAGTACCCAGAAAGAACTTGCCGCTATCCGACGTCGCTGCTGCCACCAGCGCAACACGATGCACTTCTCGCTTCAGTACTGGCAAGCAATAATTATGGGGACGGATTCCGCCTTGGAACAAGGCATTGCGGTTAAGCAGCAGATGATGGGCTGTAATCGTCGCGGCAATATTCTCATTCGCCGCTGCAACAAACTCGGCGGCATTTTTGGTGGTGATGTGTTCGAATACCACACGGAGAGCGGGGTGATCCTTGAGCAAGGGACTCATGATCGTGTCGATGAAGACCGCCTCACGGTCGAAAATATCGATCGCGGGGTCAGTCACCTCACCGTGCACCAGCAGCGGCACGCCCAGTTGCTCCATCCGCGCAATGGTGGATCGACATTTGTCGAGACTACTCACGCCCGCATCAGAATTGGTCGTGGCGCCGGCAGGATAAAGCTTAAGCCCATGCACGAAACCACTTGCCTTGACGCGGTCGATCTCATCTGGTGGTGTGTTATCAGTCAGATACAGCGTCATTAGCGGCTCGAATGTCGAGCCCGCCGGCAAGGCCGCCAGAATGCGTTCGCGATAGGCTGCTGCCATGGCAACGGTAGTCACCGGCGGCTTGAGATTCGGCATGATGATGGCGCGACCGAAACGGCGCGCCGTATCAGGAAGGACCGCAGCCAATGCGGCACCATCGCGCACGTGCAGATGCCAGTCGTCGGGGCGGGTAATGGTTAGTGTTTGCATAAGTTGATTATACCGTCCGTAATTAGTCTTCCTTGAGCGCTAGGGCACGGGCATACAGGTCGTTCTTGCTCAGCCCTGTAATTTCTGCCGCCAGCTTGGCTGCCTGCTTGGTTGGGAGATCAGCCAGCAAGAGCTTAAGCACGCGCTCAGCATCTGCATCCATACCACTGCGTTCAGGTGGCGCCGACACAGCGAGGGCGAACTCACCACGCTCGCGATTCGGGTCGGCCTTGAGCCACGCCTCAGCCTCTGCGAGTGGCATGCGAGCCAGCTCTTCAAAACGCTTGGTCAACTCACGGCCGATGGCGATGATGCGTTGCGGCTCAAGTACAGTAGCAAGGTCGGCAACGGTTTCAACAATGCGATGTGGCGCCTCATAAAACACCAGACTCGCGGGAACATCACGCAAACGCTCCAGCACACTGCGACGCGCGGCCGATTTGGGTGGCAGAAACCCAACAAACAGAAAGCGCGTATCCATGAAACCAGCGCTACTGAGCAGCGCTACTGCAGCACTCGCTCCAGGCAGAGGCACCACGCGGTAACCAGCCGCATGTGCGGCAGCAACGGCGCGCGCGCCCGGATCGGAAATACCTGGCGTTCCCGCATCGCTGATCAAGGCCACGCGCTTGCCCTCGGCCAGCATGCCCAAGAGCTTGTCACTCGCCTCATTTTCATTGTGCTCATGCAGTGCAAAGCAAGATGCAGTTACACCGTAATGGTCCAGCAAGGGGCGGCTGTGGCGGGTATCCTCACACGCAATGGCATCGGCCGCACGCAGGCAGGCCAAGGCGCGCAAACTGATATCGCCTAGATTTCCGAGCGGCGTGGCAACCACATACAATGCAGGAGCCACAAAATGTTCGGTGTAAGAATCTGAAATGGAAGACACGCGCATGTTCACAGGGTTGCAGGTATTCGCCATTGTCCCGTCTGCGGTCATTTGGGGCAAGCATGGCAACTGATTCGGCGCAGCAAAAAACAGGCGCTGCCGCAGAATCGCTGGCGGCCGAGTACCTGACTGCTCGCGGATTACGCATCATTGAACGCAATTTCCGAGTACGCGGCGGCGAGATCGACCTGATCGCGAATGACAAAGGCACACTGGTCTTCGTTGAAGTGCGGCTGCGTAGCCGCAATGATTTTGGCGGTGCGGGTGCCAGCATTACCTTCACCAAGCAGCAGCGCATTATTCTGGCGGCACGCCACTACCTGCAAATCCATGGCGAGCGCGACTGTCGCTTTGACTGTATTTTGCTGAATGGCCTGAATATCGACACGATTGAATGGATCACCGGTGCGTTTTCTAGTTAGCCTGCTTCTGCTGCTCATCTGCACCAGCGCCCCGGCTCAGCAGATACGCATCTTGGTACAAAGCTCGCCGTTGGCGGGCTATCAATACCATGCGGGTAACGAGGTCTGGGACCAGCTTAAGGTTGGCCTGCCCCTCACCTTGGTCCGTGAGCCTGATAACACCCACGACCGCAATGCCATCCGTGTCCTGTGGGGCACACACCAACTCGGCTACCTGCCGCGCGCCGAGAACCAGTCAATAGCGGCTGAACTTGATCGAGGCACGCGGGTCGAAGCGCGTATTGCACGATTACGTGAGGCGAAAAACCCATGGCAACGCGTCCTGATCGACGTATTCATCGGGATTTGACCGCTTTCTCCAGAGAACACTAGCGCAAGCCTTCTCTAAAATCAGATAATTACAGTTTTGACGCACAGCCCGATTATCCATGTCACTTTCAGAACGCATCCAGCATCAATTTGCTGCCAGCATTGAAGTTAAGCAAAAATCTGTCACCGCCATGGCGGCACCGATTGAGGCAGCCATTCATGTCATGGTCACCAGCCTCAAGAACGACGGCAAGATCATGGCCTGTGGCAACGGTGGCTCTGCCGCTGATGCACAACACTTTGCCGCCGAGTTGCTGAACCGCTTTGAGATCGAGCGCCCACCACTGGCTGCTGTCGCGCTGACCACGGACAGCTCGACGCTGACCTCGATCGCCAACGATTACCGTTACGAAGAGATTTTCTCCAAGCAGGTACTTGGCTTGGGTCGCAAGGGAGATGTCCTATTGGCCATTTCGACCAGCGGCAACTCGCCCAATGTGATTGAAGCCATTCATGCCGCGCATCAGCGTGGCGTCCACGTTGTCGCCCTGACTGGCAAGAACGGCGGCAAGATCGCCGGACTGCTCAAGGAAAACGACGTCCATCTATGTGTCCCCTCTGATCGCACTGCGCGAATTCAGGAGGTTCATTTGGTCACCCTGCACTGCCTGTGCGACGGGATTGATCATTTGATTGTTGAAAGGAACTGATATGCGCACACTTGCTACCCGACTGACCCCATGGCTACTCGTCGCCATCCTCGCCCCCTCACTGGCTGGCTGCTTCGGCGCAATTGCGGTGGGTGCAGGCGCCGGCACACTGATGCTCGCAGATCGACGCATCTCCGAAACCTATTTGGCCGATGAAGGTATCGAGATTCGCGCTGCCAATCGCATCCGCGAGCAATATGGCGACAAGGTGCATGTCAATGTCACCAGCTACAACCGGACCGTTCTGCTGACGGGTGAAGTTCCAGATGCGGCAACTAAGGAAGCCGTAGAGAAGCTGGTTTCATCCGTGAATGAAATCCGTCGCATGACCAACGAGCTGAGCATCTCCGGTAACAGCAGCTTCTCTGCGCGCAGCAACGACACCTATCTGACTTCCAAAGTGAAGGCTCGTTTCCTTGATGCCGCACGCTTCCAGATCAATGTTGTCAAGGTGGTGACAGAAAATGGTGGCGTCTATCTGATGGGCTTGGTAACGCAAGCCGAAGCAGATGCGGCTGTTGAAATTGCCCGTACGACAGGCGGTGTACTGCGCGTCATCCGCGTGTTTGAAATCATCAGCGATGAACAGGCTCGCCAGATCGACAAGCAGCAGCCTCCGCGTCAAGAAAACCGGCCTGCTAAGTAATGAGTCTGCTGCCGCCGGTTTTTGAACGGAAAATTTGTGCGCCTGAGGATCTGGCCAAACAGGTTGCCGCGCTAACCGGGCCTGTTGTTTTCACCAATGGCTGCTTTGACATCCTGCACCGTGGGCATGTCACCTATCTTGCCCAGGCGCGCGCACTCGGTGCCAGCCTGATTGTGGCTGCGAATACGGATGCGTCGGTAAAGCGCTTAGGCAAAGGCGACGACCGCCCTGTCAATGCACTAGCTGACCGCATGGCGCTGCTGGCTTCGCTAGAGTGCGTCAGTCTGGTCACCTGGTTTGATGAAGACACCCCTTTGCAACGCATCCTCGATTGTCGACCGGATATCCTCGTGAAGGGTGGCGACTGGAGCGTAGACAAGATTGTCGGCGCTAGTGAAGTGAAGGGCTGGGGCGGTCAAGTCGTCTCCATCCCCTTCATTCACGAACGCTCCACCACGGCCCTACTGCAGAAAATCCGTAGCCTTTAACTTTCTGCTGATGCAGAGGGCGGCGTAGTTTTCTGCAGGATCACCTTGCGCACGAGGATGATGTGGCTACGCAACGTGTACAGCATGTCCGAGAACGGCAATGGCGTTGGCAGATGGTTCACATGGTTCTCGATGGCCTCTAAGCGCTTGAGCCACTCCTCCTGCGTATGCGCCGTTGGATCGCGATCAATGTCGGCCTCAAGGAACTTGAGCTCTCCGTAGCGTTTAAAGATGCGCGAGCGAATACGCCACCCGTACAGACTCGGTGCCAACTTGAAGACGGGCACCAATACGGCCAAGAGCGGGATTAGCATCACAATCATGCGATCAATTAAGGTTGCTGCCCAGAAGGGTAAATAACGCTGCAGGAAGGGCTTGCCCGACTTGTAATAGCGCTCTGCCTCGGGCGCTAGGGGGAAGTCGACGCTGCTAGCCTTGGGGAATTCGCGTGGACGTTGCAGGATATTGGCCTCGCCATGCACCTCTGTCGCGGCCTGCAACAACAAATCCATGAGGGCAGGGTGTAAGTCCTCATTCACCGCCAGCGTTGCGGCAGGTGCGACCAACTCAACATCGCGCGCCGGCAAATGATTGATGAAATCAATGCTTCCTGCCGGCAAGACAACGCGCGAGAGATACGGGAAGCGCCGCGTATAGGCCTCTGCCTCAGTAAGGCTAACCAAACGCACGCCAGGGGTGTAGAGCAACTGCCAAACGACGGCAGAGGTTGGTGTACCGACAACCATAGCGGCATCAAGGCGCCCGATACGGAGCTTTTCTGCGACCTCGATCCCGCTCTGCGGCAACAAACGGCTGTTGTCGGCATTCACGCCATTGGCATGTAGTAACTCCAGCGCCAAATGTCGTGTGCCGCTCCCGGGTGCACCAATGGCGATGCGTTTGCCCCGCAGATCGCTCAAACGCGTGACGGCAGGCTGCTCTGCCTCTGTACGATAAAAAATCCACAGAGGCTCATAGTACAGATTGCCAAGAGAAAGGATGCTCTCCTCCTCGCCAGCCTGCGCACTGCCTGCCTGAATAAACGCCGCTTCCACCTCATTGCTGCGCAAGCGTGCAAGGTTTTCAATCGCTCCGGCGGAAGGCTTGAGGATTAACTCAATGCCATAGCGCGCCAACACATCCTTGTAGCGCAACGCATAACTCTCGTACGACCCACCAGGGCTTCCGCTGCTCAAGACAAGCTGACTGGGCGGTGCCGGGCGGATGAACTGTGCAGCAACATAAAACCCAAGGGCGATGACAAGCAATGCTGGCACACCAATCGCCAAGATATCGCGCAGAGAAAACTGGCGCAAACGTAGTTTGCGCATGAGCTCGGTGCGTTTTGAAGCAGTCATCGGATTTGCGGCTCCACAATGTGCGGTGAGATTTTGTCTAGTGTAAAACGCGGCTTGAGCAAATTCAGCAACAAGCCTAGCCGGCCAATAAAAAACGGCGCCCGAAGGCGCCGTTTTAAGCAGTTAGCTGGGGTGTTGTTTAGACAGCCTTGGCTTCGTGCATGGCCTTGATCTGGTCAGCCGAGTAACCGAGTTCCTTCAGAACTTCATCGGTGTGCTCGCCCAGCAGCGGGGATGCCTTGATTTCTGGCTTCATGTCGGAGAACTTGATCGGCGAGCCAACGGTGAGGTACTTCTCGCCACGGGCCTTGTGCTCAACTTCAACGATCGAACCGGATTCGCGCAGCGACTTGTCGTTGGCGATTTCCTTCATGGTCAGAACTGGGGCGCACGGAATGTCGAACGTGCGGATGATATCCACAGCTTCAAACTTGGTCTTGTCGGCCAGCCAAGCTTCAATGGTAGCGAAAATATCAAAGATCTTGTCCTGGCGAGCACGCGGGGTGTTGTAGGCAGGATCTTCAATCCATTCCGGCTTCCCTAGCAGGCGGCAGATTGGTTCCCAAGCATGACCTTGGATGGTGAAGTAGATGTAGGCGTTCGGGTCGGTTTCCCAGCCCTTACACTTCAGAACCCAACCAGGTTGGCCGCCACCGCCGGCGTTACCACCACGCGGCACGACGTCGGAGAACTTACCGTGCGGGTACTGTGGGTACTCTTCCAAGTAGCCGATCTTGTCCAGACGTTGCTGGTCGCGCAGCTTAACGCGGCACAGATTCAGCACGGCATCTTGCATCGAGCAAGCAACCTTTTGGCCCTTACCGGTCTTTTGACGGCCCATCAGAGCGGTCAGAATGCCGATGGCGAGGTGCATACCGGTGTTCGAATCGCCCAGAGCGGCTGCGGAAACGGTCGGAGGGCCATCCCAGAAACCGGTGGTGGAGGCTGCGCCGCCAGCACATTGAGCCACGTTTTCGTAGACCTTCAGGTCTTCGTAGTGGTGACCGTCAGAGAAGCCCTTGACCGAAGCCAGGATCATCTTTGGGTTCAGTTCTTGAATGCGTTCCCAGGAGAAGCCCATACGGTCCAGTGCGCCTGGGCCGAAGTTTTCGACCATGACATCCGAGTCTTTGATCAGCTTTTCCAGAACTTCCTTACCCGCTTGGGTCTTGGTGTCCAGGGTCAGAGAGCGCTTATTGCTGTTCAGCATCGTGAAGTACAGCGCGTCTTGATCAGGGATGTCACGCAGTTGTGAACGGGTCACGTCGCCGGAGCCGGGACGCTCGACCTTGATCACGTCAGCGCCGAACCATGCCAGCAACTGGGTACAGGCCGGGCCGGCTTGCACGTGGGTGAAGTCGATGATCTTGATGCCTTCGAGCGGTTTGTTACTCATGATCGGTAATTTCCTTATCAATCGTTTAACTTGGTTCCTGAAGCTGTTGTCCGCAGGGATGCGTTCAGGAAGTGAACTCCACCTTTAACTCCTCAGGTGGTTGGTGCAGACATGAGCCTGCCCATCCGTTTTTATCCCTTCACGGCCGAGGCCGGTCCGGAGACTTTCTATACTAGTGCTCCCCCATCTGCACTGTCAAGCTTTTCGCCTGCCAATCCACAGGGGGAAATATTGACTTAGAACGGGATATCGTCCTCGAAATCGCCCGGATTGCTGTTGCCGGCGGGCTTGCGTGGGGCACTACCGCCACCGGCGCTGGAACCACCGCCATAACTGCCACCACTGCTGGCGCCGCCGTAGCTGCTGCCACCTTCGCGCGGGGCATCGCCCATGCCTTCACGACGACCCAGCATCTGCATTTCAGTCGCTTCGATTTCAGTGGTGTAACGCTCCTGGCCTTCCTTATCCTGCCACTTACGGGTACGGATACGACCCTCGACATAGACCGGAGTTCCCTTCTTCAGGTACTGCGAGGCAATTTCGGCTAGGCGGCGATAGAAAACCACACGGTGCCACTCGGTGATTTCGCGCTTTTCACCGCTGGCCTTGTCCTTCCAGCTTTCCGTTGTTGCCAGACGGACATTGCAGACGGCATCGCCATTCGGCATGAAGCGCGACTCGGGGTCTGCGCCCAGATTGCCGACAAGAATCACTTTATTGACCGAAGCCATCCCTATATCTCCTGATATTTATTGATTGTCTAGTATGCCATGCGCAGATGGCGCCGCTGGGGTCCGCCGCAACGGAATAGGTGCCATAGTGGCGGCAGCTGCCAGCCACAGGACGACCATTGCCGCACCCGCAACAAACACCATGCCGGCATCGTAATGCTTGGCCAGCCAGCCACCCAGTGCGCCGCCCAAAAACAGCCCAAACGCCTGCGTGGTGTTATACACACCCAAGGCCGCGCCCTTAGCCCGTGCCGGTGCCACGCGTGAAATCATGGAGGGCAGCATGGCTTCAAGAATATTGAAAGCCACGAAAAAACTAAGCAAACCGCCGGCAACGACCGCAAAGTGCATACCCTCCAGCCACAGCAGCAGCAAGGTGGCGAGCAACAGGCTGATGGCAATCAGGAAAACCGGTTGAATCTTGTTGTACTTCTCGGCCACGATGATTGCCGGCACCATCAGTACGAAAGAGGCCAGCACGGCCGGTAGATACACCTTCCAATGGTCAGCCAAGGCGAGCCCGCCGCTAGCCATCAACAGACTGGGGACGACCACAAACATGGCCATTTGCACCGTATGTAAGGTAAAAATGCCGAAATTCAGGCGCAGTAACTGCGTATTCAGCAGTACCTCGCGGAAGGGCACCTTGGGACCGGGCTGTGGCGGGGGCGGCTCGGGAACCACATGGGTCACCAGACCAATTGCGCCAACCGCCAGAATAGCTGTCAGCCAAAAAATACCGCTCATGCCAATATGGGCATAAAGCAAGGGTGCACCCACCAGCGACAGCGCGAACACCAGCCCGATGGATGAACCAATCGCGGCCATGACCTTGGTACGGTGCTGCTCGCGCGTCAAATCAGCTGCCAAGGCGGTCACGGCAGCCGAGATAGCGCCTGCACCTTGCAAAACACGGCCGAGCAATGTGCCCCAAATATCGGTGGACAAGGCGGCCACGGCAGAGCCAAAAGCAAACAGCAGCAGGCCGATAATGATGACGCGCTTGCGGCCAAAAGCGTCTGAGGCCATGCCGAAGGGGATTTGGAAAATGGCCTGGGTCAGGCCATAGGCGCCCAGCGCAATACCCACCAGCGTGAGGTTGTCACCCCCGGGAATAGTCTGCGCATGGATGGCAAAGACAGGCAGGATCAGGAACAGCCCGAGCATACGCAGGGCAAAGATCGCTGCCAGCGAGGCGCCGGCGCGCTTCTCGTCACGCGTCATGGAATCGGGGTTAGGGGGCAGCACGGGATATACAGCGTCAGGCGGGTCTCAAAGGCGCATTATACGGCGCGCTGGGTTTGTAACGCGAGAGGGGTTATATTAGCGGATTGCCCCGACCCAACGCACCCGGCTTCAAGCATAGGCATCATGGAATACATCAGGATACGCGGCGCACGCACGCACAACCTCAAGAACGTCAATCTCGACCTCCCCCGCGACCAGCTGACCGTGATCACCGGCCTATCCGGCTCCGGCAAATCTTCGCTGGCTTTCGACACACTGTATGCCGAAGGGCAACGCCGCTATGTCGAGTCGCTGTCGGCGTATGCGCGCCAGTTCCTGCAACTGATGGAGAAGCCGGATGTCGATCTGATTGAAGGCCTGTCGCCGGCAATCTCCATCGAGCAAAAAGCCACTAGTCACAATCCACGCTCGACGGTGGGCACGGTCACTGAAATTCACGACTACCTGCGCCTGTTGTATGCCCGCGCCGGCACCCCGCATTGCCCGGAGCACGCGCAGCCGCTCGCCGCTATGAGCGTGGCGCAGATGGTCGATCACGTGCTGGCCTTGCCTGAAGACACCAAACTGCTGATCTTGGCGCCGGTCGTATCCGGGCGCAAAGGCGAGCAGGTCGATCTATTCACCGAATTGCGCGCACAGGGCTTTGTACGTCTGCGTGTGGATGGCAAAGTCTATGAAATCGACGCGGTCCCCAAACTGACGAAGACTCAGAAGCACAGCGTCGATGTCGTGGTAGATCGCCTCAAGGTACGCGCTGATCAACGCCAGCGTCTGGCGGAATCGTTTGAAACCGCCCTCACCCATGCCGAAGGTCGCGCCATCGCCGTGGAAATGGACAGCGGTAACGAGCATCTGTTCTCGGCCAAGTTCGCCTGCCCGGTGTGCAGCTATTCGCTACCGGAGCTGGAGCCACGACTGTTTTCCTTCAACAATCCAATGGGTGCCTGCCCGACCTGCGATGGTCTGGGTCAAATTCAGTTCTTTGACCCATCGCGCGTCGTTGCCTACCCGCATTTATCTTTGGCCGCTGGCGCGATCAAGGGCTGGGATAGGCGCAATCAGTTTTATTTCCAGATGGTGGAAAGCCTAGCAGCCCACTACGGCTTTGATGTCAGCCTACCATTTGAAGAGCTGCCCGCAGAAGCTCAGCAGATCATGCTGCACGGCTCGGGCAAGGAGCAAATTCGCTTCCGCTACCTCAACGAGCGTGGCACCCGTGTAGACAAGACACATGCGTTTGAGGGCATCGTGCCCAGTTTGGAGCGCCGCTACAAGGAAACCGATTCGGTCATGGTGCGCGAGGAGCTGTCCAAGTACCTCAACCACAAACCTTGCCCGGAGTGTGTAGGCACACGTCTGCGCCGTGAAGCGCGGCATGTGCTGATCGGTGACAAGAACATTGCCGAGATCAGCCATCTCTCCCTGCTCAACACACGTGACTACTTCAACCTGCTCAAGATGGAAGGCCACCGTGCCCAGGTTGCAGAAAAGATCGTCAAAGAAATCACCAGTCGCCTGTCGTTCCTGATCAACGTCGGTTTGGATTACCTGTCGCTGGATCGTTCGGCCGAAACCCTCTCGGGTGGAGAAGCACAACGGATTCGTCTGGCCTCGCAGATCGGTTCGGGCCTTACAGGTGTGATGTATGTGCTGGACGAGCCCTCCATCGGCCTGCATCAACGCGACAACACGCGCCTGCTCGAAACGCTGACCAGCTTGCGCGATCTGGGCAATACCGTGATCGTGGTTGAGCACGACCAGGAAGCCATTGAGACCGCCGACTACGTGGTGGATATCGGCCCCGGCGCCGGCGAGCATGGGGGTCGCATCATCTCCCACGGCACCCCGGCCGAAGTTACTGCTGACCCCGAATCGCTCACAGGCGCCTATCTGTCTGGCCGCCGCAGCATTGCCGTACCGCAGAAACGCACAGCCCCCGATCCGGAACGTCAACTGGTGATTCACAACGCCAGTGGCAACAACCTCAAGCAGGTGAACATGAGCCTGCCGGTTGGGCTGCTCACCTGCATCACTGGCGTGTCAGGCTCAGGCAAGTCGACGCTGATTAACGACACCTTGTATGCTGCCGCCGCGCGCCATCTATACGGTTCATCTACCGAGCCGGCAGTACATGATGCGATTCTGGGCCTTGAGTATTTCGACAAGGTCATCAGCGTTGATCAATCACCCATTGGCCGCACACCGCGCTCCAACCCCGCCACCTACACCGGCATCCTGACGCCGATTCGTGAGCTGTATGCCGGCGTACCGGCTGCCCGCGAACGTGGCTATGGGCCGGGGCGCTTCAGCTTCAACGTCAAGGGCGGGCGCTGCGAAGCCTGTCAGGGCGACGGCATGATCAAGGTGGAAATGCACTTTCTGCCCGACATCTTTGTACCGTGCGACGTCTGCCACGGCAAGCGCTACAACCGCGAGACGCTGGAAATTCGCTACAAGGGCAAGACCATCCACGAAGTGTTGCAAATGACGGTGGAACAGGCACGCGAGTTCTTCGATGCCGTGCCAGTGGTCGCACGCAAGCTACAAACACTCGTTGATGTGGGTCTGTCCTACATCACGCTAGGGCAGTCAGCCACCACGCTATCCGGTGGTGAGGCACAACGTGTCAAGCTGGCGCTGGAACTCTCCAAGCGCGATACGGGGCGCACCCTCTACATCCTTGATGAGCCAACCACGGGTCTGCATTTCCAAGATATCGAGATGCTGTTGGCCGTGCTGCATCGCTTGCGCAATGATGGCAACACAGTGGTTGTGATTGAGCACAATCTGGATGTGATCAAGACCGCGGACTGGCTGATTGATCTGGGGCCTGAGGGTGGTGACGGCGGTGGACGCATTATCGCAACTGGCAGCCCCGAGGATGTGGCCGCCAATACGCTCAGCCACACTGGCCACTATCTGGCCAAGGTACTCGCACAGCAGCCACTCGCGAAGAAGGCAAAGACGCGCAAATGAACCGGGTGGGATTACGCCGCTACGATGTAATCCCTGCTTGATTAATGTAGTCGCGTCTTTCCTCGGTGTCGTCGCTGGCATCACCAGAGCGCTCTGCAAACGCTGGGAAGGTCGCCTGCTTTTCCATCAGGGCATCGGCAATTTCATGTTGTCACGTCCTTCCTGAATCCCCGCTTCGTCATGTGCGATTGCCTTGTATGCAAAGCAATCGCCGCCCACCATGCTGGGCCAGGGGAGGAATCCGACCACCCCCAGATCTGGCCTCGGCATGCTTCCTCGCATCTTGACCGCAAGAGACAGGTATTTCCCCTGTTTAGGTTTTTACTTTAGCTATTTTCGCTCCACCTTTGCTTGACACACCACTACCAAATGAGAATAATTATCAAATAGAAAATTGGAGTGAGATGATGTCTTTACTTGGAAGCCAAAGTGCAGCATCGACTAAGTGTAGCTCGCGGCGGAAACGCCTCTGGGAAATCACCCACAAGCACCATTGCCATCTGGTTGGGGTGTGCTTTGAAGTGAATGAATTACGCCGCTTGATCAGCCGCCTTGTCAAAGTCCCTAATCTCATTTCTGATTTCGAATTGCATCGCAGCACGGTACAAGCATGTGCCAGCCGCTGCAGCGTGAGTGAGTTTCTGCATAAAGCGTTGGAAAAACGCTATTCACTGAGCATTGCTCAATTCCGAGAGCTACGGACGCAGACAGAGCTAGCCATTCGCTGGCGAACTGCTGTCTGCAGCGGTGATGTTGCCAATGTCCTATGGGCGATCCTGAGCCATCCACAGTGCGATGAGGGGCTTGAAGATGCAATTTATGGCGAGCTACATATGCTGCAGCACCAAGTTGGCAGTGCACGGCGCCATGAACACCTTGCACTACATACCCTTCAACGCGAAAATTCGACGCTGCTCCGCGAACTAGCGAGTGCACAACAACGGACAAGTGCCGCTCGCGATCAACGCGTCAATGAAATATCGCAACTTCGCCACGAGGTTGCTGCACTGCAAAGTGAGCGCAGCGGCTTGCAAGCCCGGCTGGCGGCACTACAGGAGGCGGTCAATCACGCCCAGCAGGACTTCCCAGATATTCAGGATAGGGAGCGCCTCGCTAAGCGGGCCAAAACCGCTGAAGCGCAATGCGTCGCTTTGCGTGCTCAACTGCGAACCCACGAAGCGCAAGCTGAACATTGGCAGCGCCAATATCTGCGCCTCAATACTGAGCGGGTGCGAGATGCTGCCTTACCCAGTCCTGCACCCGCGGCACTTAATGACCACAACACCCGCTGCCAAAACAAGACAGCGTGTCAGCTATCAGGCAAACAAGTACTGTGTATTGGAGGTCGTCCGGGCGTTATCGGCTTTTACAGGCAATTGGTTGAAGATCAGGGCGGCCATTTTTCTCACCACGATGGGGGCATGGAAGAAAATCTCGCACAACTTGAGCCATCACTTGCAGCCGCAGATGCCGTGATCTGCCAAACCGGTTGCATAAATCACAACGCATATTGGCGCGTAAAAGACTTCTGCAAGCGCACCGGCAAACCCTGCATCTTTGTAAAAACCCCGGGAATTAGCAGTTTTCAGCGTGGTTTAGAGCAGCTTACCGAAGCTGAAATCGTTTAGATGCCATCGATAATTTTTTGGGCAGGCGTTTCAACCCGGTTACGGCCCCGCGCTTTGGCAAGGTATAACGCTCCATCCGCTTTAGCCAACAAACCATCCACAGTCGGATCAGCGCCAGGGTATTCAGCAACACCAAAGCTGGCAGTTGCACTTACCAGTTGCTCATTACAGCTCACCGGACTTTGCTCAAAGGCTTGGCGAATCCGTTCAATGGCTTGAATAGCCTCAGGCAGCGGCGTCCCCGGCATCAGAATGGCGAACTCTTCGCCACCCAAGCGTCCAACGACATCGACCTCTCTTACCGTTGCCGTGAGCAAGTTCGCCCGGTTGATCAACACCTGATCACCCGTCGCATGACCGAAGGTGTCATTGATGCTCTTGAAATGGTCAAGATCAAGCACGGCAACCGTGAGTGAGCTGCCGTAACGCTGTGCGCGCAAAACCTCTTGCTCTGCCGACTGCATGAAGGCACGACGGTTCGGAATGCCTGTCAGCGAATCCATGCGGGCCAGTAGCTCAGCTTCCTCCTTGCGGCGACGTAACTCGTCTGTTGCTTGAGCTACTTTTTGCTGCAACTCTCCATGGGCCAAGGTCACGCGCTCAGCCATGGCATTAATGTTATTGCCGAGTGACTGCAGCGTTTTAACCGCCTCTACATCAACGCGTGCGCCCAGCTCGCCACGACCGATCCGCTCAACTACATCAGTGATATGGCTCAAAGGGCGCGTAATCCCACGCGCCATACGCAATGCCAGCCACACGCCCAGCAACAAACCACCAATCGCAATATCCAATCCGATCAACATCTGCGTATTGCGGGTTTCAACCAAGCGCTGACGCGACACATCCATTACAACATAGCAAGAAACTACTGAATTTCCCCGTGCCGATGGCTCCTGCGCGCTGTAGATATCGTCAACCGGTAAAACAGTGCGGCTGATAGGAACCACCAAGATGATTCGATCCTCTTTTTCGATGTTGTATTCACTTTCGCTCAACGCCAGCGGAATATAACTGCTGTCGCCGACACGCGTCAGGACCTGACCTCGCTCTCCAAGAATGGTGACTGCTAGGATTTCAGCATCCCCCTTTTGCGCCGCCTCGGCTAAGCTGCGCAAGGCATCACGGCTACCCGAAAAAATACCGTACTCCGCAGCCGTACCTAGTTGCCGTGCAATAGCGCGGCCACGCTCCTTGAGTGCAACCTCGACTTCGTGAAAATTCCAGCTGACGTAAATCACCGACAACAATGTGGCAACAAGAATTGCCGGCACAAGTGCCAGCATCAGCATGTGATTGCGAAAGCTCAGATCCTTCACAGCCCCTCCCGATTCAGGAGTTGTATGCGCAAAGCGTCCTCACTCAAGCGATAGCCTAATGACCGTGCCACATTGGCATTCACTTCAACCACAAAATCTGTCGGGGACTGCACTGCAGGGAGCGCGGAACCATTCAGAAGACTGCGTGCGATACGCGCTGTCTGGACACCAATCTGTGGCGGTGTTGAATAAAGCGCTAGGAGAGCCCCTGCGCGAACGTAGGCTGGTGAAAAGCCCATCAAAGGTACCTTCTGTCGATAGGCCGCCAGCAAGACATTCTGGATGGTTCCTCCGTTGTAAACAATCGCATCAGGAAGCACCAGCAAGATTTCGCTTTCATCCAATAAGCGCTGCAAGGCGGGATACAACTTTGCAGCGGTCTCTACTTTAAAAAGACCAAGCTGCAAAGTTTGATCAGCTGCAGCCTTCTCGATTCCTGCCTGATGTTGCTGAGAATCTGGTCCAAGCAATACGCCAACGCGGCGCAAATGAGGAAAAGCATACCTCAACAATGCCATTTGGCGAACCAGCGGCTGATCCAGCACTACTGCTGTGGTTGGGGATGACATGCGACGACGTTGTGCCTCAAATACATTTCGAGGCAGCATTGCGGCCACCACAGGAAGGCGTCCTAAACGTCCCGTGACCGCAGCATCAGCTAACCCGATATACGCAGGGCTACCCAATGTGACCACAACGCGCACCTGCGAGGCTACCCCCTGCGCCACTTCACTCCACGGCTTAACGCTCACCTCAATCGAGGCATCTGCCTGCTGAAGTTGGACACGAATCGTTTCTGCCGCTTCGGCATAGTCACGACTGCCTTCGCTGACCGCAATCAAAACAGAAGCCCAGGCTGTTGTCGACATGACTCCGGCCAGCCAACAGGCAGCTAGCAAGCGGAAAGCATATCGGATACAGCGAGTGTTCAAAGTTTAGAATTCCAGTCGCAAAGTGGCGAAGGTGCGTCGCGGTATGAGAGGCACAATCGGCAAGCTCGAAGTTGGCGTAATAAAGCCGTAGTAGCTGCCAGAAACGCTCTGGGTTGTCACTGAGAACTCAGCGCGAGTTGCGCCGATTCTGAACGCACGCGCCAAACGGATATCTGTTGTGCCCTGCGAGGGAAGCATTTCGCTTATGCCGCGGAAACTCGTGCTACTCAGATAGGTATGGATCAGGCCAAAATCGAACTGCCCGGGTAATGCCTGAAACCACGCGACTGAATAGCTATTTCGCGGTGCCCGGAAGTTAAAATCTTGCTGATCATCAGACTTAATGTGCGTCCGTGCTTGGCTAAAAAGGATGCGTGTGCCAGTGTTTGGACGCCAATTAAGTTGGTATTCGACGCCATGAATCTTGTAGTCGATCACATTGAAATAGTCATTTCTTGCAAATAGGGCCGACGGCCCCGTCTGACGCCGAGAAAGTAGACCTTCCAGCTTTTCGTCAAAAGCCCTCACATCCGCTGTCAAACCAAGACTTCTAAACTCCCCCAGATAACCAAGCTCAAATGATGTGATGGTTTCTGCATCAGCATTGCCACTGGCCTTGGTTGTATTAGCGAGCAAGGCACCGGTATTAATATTGAAGAAGCGTGTATCCCCGAAGCTCTCAAAAAGGCTAGGTGCTCGAGTCGCACGCGTGGTACCCACGCGTAGAGTGTGTTCTGGGTGAGGCTGAAAGTTAAGCATCACACGCGGAGCAAGATTGCTACCGATGTGGCTATGGTTTTCGAACATCCCCCCAACGTTCAAAAGCCACTGAGGACTGAAACGCCACTCAACATTGCCAAACAAGCGTGCCATTCGCGTAGTAAGCCAATCACTACGATTGAAAAGTGGCTTTGATTGCGCACTATCTTCACGCCAACTCACACCCCATACACTGCGGAGCGTACTGTCATGCTGCCGAGTTTTACTGAGCTCGAATTGGTAACGCCGCCCCTTACCACCTGTATCAACCATCGCAGGCAAGGCAGGATTGCCGTACAAGAATGTGTCTTTGTATTCCTCTTCATCAAAACTGCCTGACATGCTCACCGACTCAACATCAGACAGTTGCCGGTTAAACCGAACCTGCGCATAAGCTGAGTTGTTGTACGCGGTCCGCGGACGGTTTCCGACAGTCCCATCACCCTCGTCAGTCGAGTGCTTACTGCCACCGACCATGAACTGTACTTCGTCAGTATTGGAAGGGCGCAAATCCCCCCTGAAGTTCATCTGGTTCAGCGCATTATTGTCGCTAGGCAAGGGGTTGGTCGTAGGGAATGCTTTGACCATCTCATAGCCGTTATCCGCACGGCGCGATGCGGTAATGCGGTAACTAGCCTCTGCACTTCCCCAGCCATGTCGAATAACTTGATCACTAATTCCGTGATCACCACGTGTCACCGAAAGCATCGTGCCGTGCGTATCTGCACTGTTACGTGTAACGATATTGATGACCCCGAGAAACGCGTTTGCGCCATGAGCAGCGGAATTAGAGCCCCGCAGAACTTCGATACGCTCAATATCTTCCATGACGAGCGCAGACAAACTACGACTGCTCCCACCCGAGTTGAGAGAGGAATACACAGAGCGGCCATCAATAAAAACCTGAAGTCGTGAGCCCGTTTCATCCAGCTTCGCGTGGTACTGAACGATGTCATTCCCTCCATTCCATCCAGACACAAGGAAGCCGGGGACAAGCCGCAGCAACTCGGAGACACGCCGTGCGCCAGAGCGACGGATGATGTCGCGATCAATGATCGTGACCGCGGCGGGGGTGTCCGCCAAAGACTGAGCAAGACGAGTCACTGACAAGACCACTGGCAATTCCCCCAAATAACCCTCTTCAGTCAAAAGGTCAGGAGCAGCCGCGCAATTAACAGAGGTCACACCCGATAGGAAGGTCGGCAGAATCACACAACGAAAAATCCCAAAAACAGACAAATGAAACCCCGGTATTTTATCTTTCACGATTATCATACCCGACTCCTCACCCACATATTGTGTTTTCGTTATGAACAGCCAACAACGCCACTTCACCTAGCGCCAAGAAAGGTGCCCCGTAGCTGGCTTATTAGTTTCGATTATTGAGTTTTTGCATTGCGGCGGTAAATTCCGCGCGATGCAATTGGGGCCATGCAAGCAAGGCGCGGTCCAGGGCGGCATCAATAGCCTCCTGTTCTTCGCGGCGTGGTGGCTTTAAAACAAAATTGACGACTTCGTTGCGGTCACCTGGATGACCCACGCCGATGCGCAGCCGCCAGTAATCCTGCGTCCCCAGATGGGCAGTGATGTCCTTCAGCCCGTTGTGACCACCGGAGCCCCCACCGAACTTGAGGCGCAACTGTCCCGGGGGAATATCGAGCTCATCATGCACCACCAGAATTTCCTGTGGTTCGATCTTGTAGAACTGGGCTAAAGCACGCACCGAGAGGCCGGAGCGGTTCATGAAGGTTTGCGGCAGTAGGATCCAGACACCTTGACTGCGGCCGTTACCCGCGATGCCATGAAAGCGGCTTTCAGGGCTGAGATTGATTGAAAGTTCGCGTGCGAGCTGCTCACAAAACCAAAACCCGGCGTTATGCCGGGTTTCGGAGTATTCGGCCCCGGGGTTCCCGAGGCCGACGATGAGACGCAAAGAAGATTGCGTCATCGGTACATTTACTTCTTGTCTGCTGCTGCGCCAGTTGCGGCAGCTTCGTCAGCCACAGCACCACGCGGGATGGCGATAGCGGCAACGACGGGGTCTTCACCCTTGTGCAGATTAGCCTCAACACCGTTCGGCAGCTTGATCTGCGAAACGTGGATCGAGTGACCAACATCCAAATCCTTGAGGTCAACTTCAATGAACTCAGGCAGGTTGCCTGGCAGGCACTTCACGTCGAGCTCGTTCAGCACGTGCGAGATGATGCCGCCGTTCAGCTTGACGCCAGGGGCGATGTCAGCGTTCACGAAGTGGAACGGAATCTTGGTGTGGATCTTGTGGGTAGCATCGACGCGTTGCAGATCGATGTGCAGAACCAGCGGGCGGAAGGGGTGACGTTGCACATCGCGCAGAATCACGGTTTCCTTGGCGCCATCGAGGTTGATGGTCAGCACTGACGAATGAAAAGCTTCCTGACGCAGCAGGTGGAACAGTTCATTGTGGTCAAACTCGACTGCTTGCGGCGCCTGGGTTCCACCGTAGACGATACCGGGGAAACGACCAGCGTGACGCAGGCGGCGGCTCGCTCCGGTGCCCTGCAGGGTACGCTTAGTTGCGTTGAATTCAATAGACATTTTACAACTCCAAATTACCCGATCCGCGACCAGACCGGGGGTTAAAGACCTTCGCTTATCGCGAAGGGTTCGGAAGAAAACCTTCCGGATTCACTAGCAACGACAACCCGCTATTGGGCAAGCAACTATTTGATTTGCTTGCTGCGGGATCCAAGGGGACCGAGATCCCCTTGCTTACTTAATCCATGAACAGAGAAGATACGGAAGACTCGGTCGAGATGCGCAGCATGGTCTCTGCCAGCAATTCGGCAATCGACAGTTGACGAATCTTTCCGCAGGCCTTGGCGTCTTCACGCAGCGGGATGGTGTCGGTGACAACCAGCTCATCCAGCGACGACTCCTTAATGCGCTCAATCGCGCTACCCGACAACACCGGGTGTGTACAGTAGGCCAGCACCTTGGAGGCACCATGATCCTTGAGTGCCTGAGCCGCCTTGCACAAGGTGCCTGCGGTATCCACCATGTCATCCATGATGACGCAGGTGCGGCCCTCAACATCACCGATGATGTTCATCACTTCCGACACATTCGCCTTGGGGCGACGCTTGTCGATAATGGCCAGATCTGACTCAAGACGCTTAGCCAACGCACGGGCACGGACCACGCCACCCACATCTGGCGACACCACCAGTAGGTTGTCGTAGCGTTGTTTCCAGATGTCGCCCAGCAGAATCGGTGTGGCGTAGACGTTATCGACAGGAATATCGAAGAAGCCCTGAATTTGGTCGGCGTGCAAATCAACGGTCAGCACACGATCAACGCCAACGGATTGCAGCATATTGGCAACCACCTTGGCGGTAATAGCCACACGTGCGGAGCGCGGACGGCGGTCCTGACGGGCATAACCAAAGTAAGGGATGGCGGCGGTAATCCGGCCCGCTGAGGCGCGCTTGAGCGCATCTACCAGCACCATCAGCTCCATCAGGCTGTCGTTGGTCGGCTCGCAGGTAGATTGCAGGACGAACACGTCGCGACCGCGCACATGCTCTAGCAACTCAACATTGACCTCGCCATCCGAGAAGCGGCCAACGGTGGCGCGCCCGAGCGACATGTTCAGGCGCTTGGCTACATCAGCCGCCAATTTGGGGTTGGCGTTGCCGGTGAATACCATCAAGCTGTCGTAGGCCATTTGCGTCTCGCGACAAAACGATTCTGAAAAAGCAAAAGCGGACAGATGAGTCATCTGCCCGCGGCATGAATTCTGTGGCTGGGGAAGAAGGATTCGAACCTTCGCATGCCGGAATCAAAATCCGGTGCCTTAACCAGCTTGGCGACTCCCCAACAATCAGCTGCACCACAAACTGGTACCGCCGAAAGGACGCGAATTATCCAGTGCAATTCAGATTAAGTCAAGCAATCCTGCAAGGGGTGTTGATCTAATCCGTCAGCCACGAATCCACGCACATGCGTTGGCAACTGTTCGAGCGCAGCTTGCGCCGCCTTGGCATCGGCAAACTCGACAAAGACACAGGCGCCAGAACCGCTCATACGCGCCACCCCATATGGGCGCAGCAAGTCGAGATAAGCGCCCACCTCTGGGTATAGCTGCACTGCAATGGGCTCCAGATCATTGCGCCCCTGTCCTGCAGACCAATCGCTCGGTGAAATAACAGGCGTACTGCGGCACAAATCTGGGCTGCTGAAAATGGCGGGCGTTGGGACACTGACGGGGGGGATCAAAACTAGATAGCTACTGGGTAGCAAATGCACGTCGGTGAAAGCCTCGCCAACGCCCTCGGCAAATGCGGCGTGACCATGCACAAAAATCGGGACATCTGCCCCCAGCTGCAAACCAAGGACTTCCAGCTCCGCACGACTCAAGCCGGTCTGCCATAACTGGTTCAACGCAATCAGCGTCGTCGCAGCATCAGAGCTACCACCGCCCAAACCGCCCCCCATCGGCAGGCGTTTGTCCAAACGGATCTCAACACCTTGCGACGTGCCGGTATGGGCTTGCAATAGTCGCGCCGCGCGAACCGTCAGATCATGCTGAGGCAACACGCCCGGCAAGGGATTGGCGTGCGTAACGAGTGGCTCATCACGAACAGTAAAATAGAGCGTATCGCCGTAATCAATGAAACGGAAAACGGTTTGCAGCAAATGGTAGCCATCCGCACGGCGACCAGTCACATGCAGAAAAAGATTAAGCTTGGCGGGTGCTGGCCAGGCCTTCATGGTTGACTCCGTAGCGGTGCCTCATCCCAGCGATCAATACGCAGGCGAAGTGCAAGATCAGGGCTTTCGAGCGAGAGTAATTGCGGCCGCCCGGCTTCGTCATAACGCAGCCATTCAACGGTCCAGTCAGGTAGAACCAAGCGGCGCGGCTGTCGTGCCTCGTTCCGTTCGGCTTGGGGCGCAATGCCACGCATCCAGTCAGGCAATGCGGCCAACGGCAGAGGTGTACCAAACAACCGGGCAGCCAAGGCCTCCAGCGTCGCGGCTTCATGGCGCTCGCCATTGGGAAGACTCAGCACGGCCGACGCCCCGTTGCGACGCAGCTCCGCCACGCCCTGCCCAAGGGGACTCGTCAGCACCAGCTCATCTGTCTGATCAGAGTGCAGCCAATCGATGACACCATGATAGGCAGCATCTTGGTGACGAATCGAAATGCGGCCACTCAGGGCAAAGCCAGTATCGGCATAAGCGATACTGCCTAAGAGCAGCGCACCGAGGAATGGCAGCAGATACTTCAAGGCTGATGCTTCTTGATCGTCTCTATCAGCACTTCGTTATCCGGGGTTTCCCGTGCAGCGTCGGCCCACACCTTTCGTGCTTCAGCTTGGCGACCCAGCGACCACAACACTTCACCCAAATGGGCTGCAATCTCTGCATCCGGGCGACGATTGAATGCCTTCTGCAGCACCTCAAGTGCCGCCTGCTTTTGGCCCTTGCGATACAGCACCCAACCTTTGCTATCCAGAATGAAGGGGTCATCCGGTAGGAGCTGAAGCGCCTTGTCGATCAAATGCTCCGCCTCATCAAGGCGTACGCCACGGTCAGCCAAGGAATAGCCCAGTGCATTGTAGGCGTGTGCATGGTCAGGCTTTAGCTTGATCAGCCGCTGCCACAAACGCTCGGCCACATCGAACTTGCGCAGGCGATCTGCACTAAGGCCGGTCTCGTAAAGCAGTTCAGGGTCATTCGGCTTGGCAGTTAAGGCCTTGTCCAGCAGGGTATAAGCCTCTTCATTGCGATTCGCATCGCGCAACAACTGCGCCTCGGCGAGGCGCAGTTGGGTCCGGGTGGCATCATCCGTCGGAGTCAATCTTTGCAGTAGGGTACGCGCTCCGCTCACATCGCCCATACGGGCTGTCAGCTGTGCCGCACGCGACTGGGCAGACACATACTGCGCGCCCGGCGTCACGCCCGCATACCACTCGATGGCCGCCTTGGTGTCCTTCTTGTCTTCCGCAATCTGGCCAAGATAGGTACGCACCAGATTGCTTTCCGGGTAGTTGAGATCGATCAGGCGACGCAAATTGGTTTCGGCCGTATCGTAGTCACGCAGCTGTAGCGATAGCAAACCGACGGCATAGATCACATCTGCATTTGCAGGCTGTGCCTCCAGCACCTTTTTGAACTCGACCAGCGCATCATCAAAACGTCGCTCGGACACAAGGGCTCTGGCAAGACCCAGACGCGCATCGCTCGCCTGCGGATTGGCACGCACAAAAGGCCCCAGAATCGCAATCACTTGTTGCGGTTCTGTCTGCACCAGCAAGGCCTTAAAGAGGGCAGCAAACTCCCATTCTGGGCGCAGCTTTAAAGCCGCTTCAATATCCGACTGGGCGCGCGGAAAATCCTTGGCGGCATAGGCGGCCTGAGCACGTGCAAAGTGCGCTTCCGGTAACTTCAAATACGGTACGGTTGCGTCCTCAACCACCTTGTAAGCGGCCGTCTTGTCTTGCACCCGCGCCATCAGACGATTAATGCGCATCAGTGCGGCCGGAGCATTTTCAGTGTCGAGCGCTAGCGAACGTGACAGATGGGCGGCCACTTCATCAAGGCGACCAAATGACGCTGCCAGCGTGACCGCCATTTGCTGCGCAGCGGCCGACTCGGGCTCACCCTCAACCCATACACGCGTGGCTGCCAGTGCCGAATCGTACTGACGGGCATGCAATGCAACCTCTGCTGCGCGCTGGGCCAGGCGCGGATCACGCGTGGTCTGGGCAAGGTCAAGATAGGCGGCGACAGACAGCGGAATTTGCCCGCGCGAACCCGCCACCTCGGCGAACATGAACTGATAAAGAATCTGCGGCGTCAGACCGGTCATCGTCTCTTTTTCACTCGCCGGTGCAGCGATGCTCTCCGCAGCCATGACATGGCAGCCTGCAATCAGCAGCAGGGTCGATAGCAGGGAGGACAGACGCGGTGAGCGGTAACGCTGTTTCATGTCAGCAGCAATCATCATTGAATCGTTAGAATACGGGCATGTTAGCAGGTTCGCCAAGCCCTCTCTGATCATGCCCGAACTCCCCGAAGTTGAAGTCACCCGCTTGGGTATTGCGCCGGACCTGACGGGTCGTCGCGTCACCAATGTCGTGGCGCGCACCCCGAAGCTACGTTACCCGATTCCGCCCAATCTGAACGTACTGTTATGTGACAGGGTGTTGCGGTCGGTTACACGTCGCGCCAAGTATCTGCTGCTGGATTTTGGTAGCGGCCGACTATTGATGCATCTGGGTATGAGTGGCAGCCTGCGCTTGCTGCCGTCAGGTACTCCACCAGAAAAGCACGACCATCTGGATATCGAATTTGGTAACACGTTGCTGCGTCTGCGCGATCCGCGTCGCTTCGGTGCGGCCTTGTGGCTAAACGGCGAAGACAGTCACCCCTTACTGGATGTACTCGGCCCAGAACCGCTGGAGGCGTCATTTACTGCACGCTGGCTACATGCAGCACTCAAGAAGCGAGGGACGCCCATCAAGCCAACGCTGATGGATGGACACTTGGTCGTTGGGATCGGCAACATCTATGCCTCGGAGAGCCTGTTCCGCTCACGCATCAACCCCAAGACGGTTGCCGGCAAGGTGTCGTTGCAACGATTGGAGCGGCTGGTACCGGAAATCAAAGCCACACTTGAAGCAGCCATCGCCAAGGGCGGCAGCAGCTTGCGCGACTTCATCCACTCTGATGGCAGCTCAGGCTACTTTCAACAAGAGTATTTTGTCTACGGACGCGATGGTCAGCCCTGCAGGGTGTGCGGTACAACCATCAAACGCTTGGTACAGGCACAGCGTGCGACATTCTATTGCCCGATCTGCCAGAAATAATTAGCAGGCCGTGCATACCTTCACACCTCACTTGGTGGGGGCGCCGACCAGTTTGATGTACTTGGCCATCAGTTGATCCTGACTCTCGACGCGATCAGGATCATTCGGGATGCAATCCACCGGGCAGACTTCGCGGCATTGGGGCGTATCAAAGTGGCCAACACACTCCGTGCATTTGCCCGGATCAATCTCGTAAATTTCATCGCCCTGGTAGATGGCGCTATTCGGACACTCGGGCTCGCAGACGTCGCAGTTGATGCACTCGTCTGTAATCATCAACGACATATCAGCTTCTCTCGCTCATCTTTTTGGCTAGGCAGGCCGCCACGTGCGGATGCACAAACTTATGCACTGGCCCGCCGAAGGCGGCAATTTCACGCACCATGGTCGCGGATACAAACATGTACTGCTCGCCCGGCGTGAGAAAAACGGTTTCAACTTCCGGGTACAGATTGCGGTTCATGCCCGCCATCTGGAATTCATACTCAAAGTCGGAGACGGCGCGCAGGCCACGCAGAATGACTTCAGCGGAGTTTTGATGCATGAAGTCCATGAGTAGGCAGTCAAATCCTTTGACCTCGACATGCGGGAGATCCTTGAGGACCTCCTTGGCAATGGCGACACGCTCATCCAGCGTAAAGAAAGGGCGCTTGTTGCGGCTCTCGGCAATCCCAACAATGACCCGCCCGAACAGACTAGCTGCGCGCCGCACCAAGTCTTCATGACCATTGGTAAGCGGGTCGAAAGTTCCGGGATAGACGGCGATGTTTTTGCTCATGGTGTGTGCACGCAAGTGCCGGGTCAGTCACTCAAAATACGGTTGCCTGTACAACAGCAAAGGCAACTCGCTCGATCAATACTACGCCTGTTCCAGCAAGTGAAAATGCACTTGCCCCGCATCACCGCGACGGACGACCTGCCACGGACCCAAGGCATCCAGCGGGTGCTCGGCCTCAACGTATAGAAGGGCCTCTGGTGCCACCCATTGCGGTAACAAGGGCGCAACTTTGTCCAGCCACCCTTTGCCATACGGCGGGTCAAGAAAGATCAGGTCAAATACAGGCTGCGCGGCGAATTTTAGCGCATCCCCGCTGACCACCCTCACCTGCGGCAATTGCAGTGCCGCCAGATGGCCTTTCAGGGCGCTCAGCGCCTTGGCGTCACGTTCGACCAGCACGACCTCTTCCGCCCCGCGCGATGCGGCCTCGAAACCGAGAATACCGCTGCCCGCAAACAAGTCCAGGCAGCGTAATCCGCTGAGGTCCTGCCCCAGCCAGTTGAACAGGGTCTCTCGGACACGATCTGGCGTCGGTCGTAGGCCGCCCACATCAACAACCTGGATCAGGCGACTGCGATGCGTTCCGCCGGTGATACGAATTCGACTCACAGACAGGGCTCACTTCTTGGCATCAGGACCGACGATCACCGTCACCAGTCCATTTTTCTTCACGCGGCTGGCAAAAGCAGCGCGAACTTGCGCGGCCGTGACTGAATTAATGAGACGCGGGTAATCATCAATGAAATTCAAGGGCAGTTCATAAAAGCCAATCGCCGAGAGATAGCCAAGCAGCTTGGCATTGCTGTCGATGCGTAAGGCCAGACCATCAACATAATATTGCTTGGCGGCTTTTAGCTCAGCCTCTGTCGGCCCCTTCTGCAGATACCCATCCAGCACGTCATGCACGACTTTCAATGCATCGTCAGCTTGTTCTGTCCGCGTCTGCAGACCGATCTGGAAAGGACCTTCGAGCTTTCGTGGTGCGAAGTAAGAATGCACGTCATAAGCGTAGCCACGCTTCTCCCGCACCTCCTTCATCAGCCGCGACACAAAGCCGCCGCCACCGAGACTGTAGTTACCCACCAACAGCGCGTAATACTCCGGATCACTGCGCTTGACCGCCGGCATGCCGACTGCAATGTGAGCTTGGGCGGAAGGGTGAGCAATACGGACAACCTCGCCTGCAGGGGCTGGCACAGGGGGGATCGGAGCTACGGCTGCACGACTTGGCAGTGCAGCAGAGAGGTCTGCCGCAATCACCTCAGCCTCGGCACGCGTGATGGCGCCGATCATTGAAATCACAGCACCTTGGGCACTGTAGTTATTACGGTGAAAGGCCACCAGATCATCACGTGAGAGCGCCGCAACACTGTGAACACTGGCCGTCCGACCATAGGGATGACCAGGATACAGCGCAGCCGAAAAACGCTTACCGAGCACCGTGCCTGGGCGGGTTTCCGCTTCCTGAATGGCAGCAATCGAGCGCGCCTTTTCGCGCGCCAGCACTTCAGCCGGAAAGCTCGGCGAAGACAACAGGCTCCGCAGCAATGCCAATCCACCATTGCGCTGCGCAGGCTCAACCAAGGTGCGCAGACTGATGCTACTGCGATCACTATCGACACCGCCGCCGACACGAATACCCAGATCAACCACACGACCAGCGATCTTCTCTTCGTCTAGCGCCTCAACACCTGCCCCGGCAACCCCTGCATCTAAGAGGCTGCGTGTCATCGATGCCAGGCCGCTCTTGTTGGCGGGATCTTGGGCACTCCCTGCCGGGATATCGATTTGCAGATCGAGGATAGGCAATGCGTTGGTAGCCACAAAATACACACGTGCGCCACTTGGTGTCGTCCAGTGCTCAATCTTTGTTGCCGAGTGTGCCTGCGTCGCGAGACTCGTCAGGAGTGAGCAAGTCAATGCAAGAAAAACGTGCTTGGGGTTCATGCTTGTCCCTTAATGCTTGAGCGGAACGGCGGGCTTCTTGGCCGCCTTTGGATCAATCGGCTGTGGATCGAGTACTGCCACCGTCAGCACATCGTCACTGAAATACTTTTTGGCAACGGTCTGCACCTGATCGGCGGTCACTGCCTTGAGCTTCTCCAACATGCGATCAAGGTCACGCCAGTGGAAGCCTGCAGCTTCGGTCCCACCAATTTCCATGGCCTGCGCCATCATTGAGTCGCGTTTGTACACTTGGCTTGCAACCAACTGCACTTTCACACGTGCCAGCTCGGCTTCATCGACCCCTTGATCCTGAATGCGCTTCAACTCGCCACGCAAGGCCGCTTCCAGTTCGGCCACGGTTCGGCCCTCGCCCGGCTGTCCGTCCATGATGAACAGGCTTTCACCGCGCAGCGTGGCGTCATAGCCAGCGCCCGCTGCATGTGCAATGCTGCTCTCGCGAACCAGCTTACGTGAGAAGCGCGCCGCATCATGACCATCGAGCACAGCCGCCAGTACCTGTAAGGCATACGGTTCGCTGTCTTTTTCGACATCCTTGAGCTTGGGCACCTTCCAGGCCAAGGCGATGTACGGCAGGCTGGATGGTGCTTTGATCGTAATACGCTTGATGCCTTTTTGCTCCGGTTCAACCTGCGGCTTCCGTACCGGCAAGGCATGCGACTTGATACCACCGTAGTATTTCTCGGCTAGCTTGAACACCTCATCCTTGTTCACGTCACCGACGATCACGACATACGCGTTCGACGGGGTGTACCAGTCGCGGTACCAGTTCATTGCATCCTGCCAAGTCATGTTCTCAAGATCGTCCATCCAGCCAATGACAGGGCGACGATAGGGGTGCGCTTTGAAGGCGGCCGCATTTAAAGCTTCGTAGACCAGCGCATGAGGATTATCTTCGGTGCGCAGACGCCGCTCCTCCATGACCACCTTGATCTCACTGGCGAACTCTTCCTTGGTAAACGCGAGGTTCTGCATGCGGTCGGCCTCAAGCTCCATCATGCGGGCCAATGCGCGCTTCGGCACGATCTGGAAGTAGGCGGTGTAATCACGGCTGGTAAAGGCGTTGTCATTCCCTCCCGCCGCAGCAACGATGCGGTTGAACTCGCCACTCTTAAGCTTACGCGTCCCCTTGAACATCAGGTGTTCCAGCGCATGGGCGACACCGGAGTAACCATCTTTTTCATCCATCGCACCCGCGCGGTACCAGACCATGTTCACCACGGTCGGGGCGCGGTGATCTTCCTTGACGATAACGCGCAAGCCATTGGCCAGTTGCTTCTCATAAGGGTTGGCGGACGCAGCGAGCGATAGGGTCAGCCCGAACGTCATTGCCGCGAGCAGAGAAAGTGGCTTCATAGGCATATGTACACAGATAAAAAGGGCAAACAGGCGCTTCTGATAAAATCAGGTATCAAGCCGCGCATCATACCTTGCGCGCACTGCATGGACATCTCGCCGCATGTTTGGTTTCCTCAAGAAAGATTCTTCGCCTGAAGCCCAGGCCGCAGCCGCCAGCACACCTTCCTGGGGCGAACGGCTGAAGGCTGGCCTCGCTAAGACCCGCGCCACGCTCAACACGCCGCTGGGCGAGCTTTTCAGCCGCGGCAAGATTGACGATGCTCTATTGGAAGAGCTGGAGTCGCTCCTACTCATGGCTGATTGCGGCATTGACGCCACCCAGTGGCTGCTTGACGAGCTCAAGGCCCGCGTTAAGCGCGACAAGCTGGAAGATGCGGATCAACTCCGTGGGGCCTTGAGCGAACTGCTCACCACGTTGCTTACACCGCTAGAGCAACCCCTCGATGTCAGTACAGCAAAACCGTTCATCGTCATGATTGCAGGCGTCAATGGCGCGGGGAAAACCACCTCGATTGGCAAGCTGGCGCATCACTTCCAGCAGCAAGGCAACAGCGTGCTACTCGCCGCCGGTGACACCTTCCGTGCCGCCGCTCGCGAACAGTTGGTGGCGTGGGGCGAGCGCAATAACGTCACAGTAATCGCCCAGGAGTCAGCCGATCCAGCCGCTGTAGTATTCGATGCCATCAGTGCTGCACGCGCCCGCAACATCAGCGTGATCATGGCCGATACGGCAGGTCGTTTGCCAACACAAATGCATTTGATGGACGAAATCGCCAAAGTCCGCCGCGTGATTCAGAAAGCCGAACCGAGCGGCCCGCATGAGGTGATTCTCGTACTGGATGCCAATATCGGCCAGAACGCAATTCAGCAGGTGAAGGCCTTCGACAAAGCTATCGGCATCACCGGCCTAATCGTCACCAAACTCGACGGTACCGCCAAGGGCGGTGTGCTTGCCGCCATCGCCCGTCAATGCCCCAAGCCCGTGCGCTTCATTGGCGTGGGTGAAGGAATGGACGACTTGCAGCCTTTCGTTGCTAAAGAGTTCGTCTCGGCCCTACTCGACCAATGATCCGATTTGAGAACGTCTACAAGCGTTACCCACAAGGCCTAGAGGCACTGGCCGATATCAACTTCAGTATCGATCAAGCCACGCTGACCCTGCTGAAAGGTCATTCAGGGGCGGGCAAGTCCACGCTACTCAAGCTGATCGCGGCCATTGAACGGCCGACTGCGGGTGTGGTGCTAGTCAATGGCGAAAACGTCGGTGCGCTGCGCCGAGCGGCCATTCCTTGGCTGCGCCGCAATATCGGCATGATTTTCCAAGATCCCAAATTACTGTTTGATCGCACGGCCTTCGACAATGTGATGCTGCCGCTTTCGATTGCTGGCTTTCCACCGCGCGAAGCCGAGCGCCGCGTGCGGGCCGCACTCGACAAGGTGGGTCTGGGCGACCGTGAACGTGCCATGCCCATCACGCTGTCGGGTGGCGAGCAACAGCGCCTTGCCATTGCCCGGGCAGTCGTGAATCGTCCCACGCTGTTGCTGGCAGATGAACCAACCGCCCACCTTGACCCTGACAATGCCCGCGAAGTGGCCAAGTTATTCCACGAGTTCCAGCAGGTTGGCGTGACCGTGATCATCGCCACCCATGACGAAGGCCTCTATGCGGGCTATCAGCCTAAGCGCATTGCACTGGCACAAGGTCGTCAGGTAGGAGCTGCGTCATGAGTGCGTGGCTTACGCAACAAAAAGCGGCCTTTGCGCTGGCCATGCGTCGACTTGCCGGTGCGCCGACAACCACGCTACTGGCTGCCCTGAGTATCGGCATTGCCTTGGCGCTCCCAGCAGGAGGGCAACTGTTGCTGAACAGCCTGCAGCAATTCGGCCAAGGCAGTTCAGCAACTCCGCAGATCTCTGTGTTCATGGCACTGGACGCAAATGACAAACAAGCCACGGCTGTCGGTAACCAACTCAAGGCGCATGCCGGCATTGCCTCCATACAATTTGTCAGCCGCGAAGACACTCAGAAACGGCTGCGTGGCGGCGGCCTCGCACAGATCATTGACTCGTTGCCGAAAAACCCATTTCCCGACACCTTCATCGTCAATCCGCATGACACAACCCCCGCCGCGCTCGAATCACTGCGGACTGAGCTTGGCAAACTGACAAACGTGGAGCATGTCCAACTCGATAGCGCATGGGCACGCCGCCTCGCGGCCCTGCTACAACTGGGCCGTACGGTGGTAGCGCTGCTCGCTATCCTATTTGGTGTTGGCTTAGTCGCCCTGATTTTCAACACCATTCGTTTGCAGGTGCTCACGCAAGGCGAGGAAATCGAGGTCAGTCGCCTACTGGGTGCCACGGACGCCTACATCGGCCGTCCGTTTTTCTACTTCGGCGCGCTGCAGGGGCTATTTGG
>LNFM01000631.1_pt1 | contig 85098 bp, 76 predicted proteins | sample 596031 | NCBI WGS metagenome assembly LNFM01 (sample SAMN04254537, study PRJNA301005) | activated carbon metagenome | isolation source: dual media filters at the Ann Arbor, Michigan drinking water treatment plant | place: USA: Ann Arbor | reverse complement strand
GCCCATTGTCCAAAATTCCCCACTGCTGCCTCCCGTAGGAGTCTGGACCGTGTCTCAGTTCCAGTGTGGCTGATCGTCCTCTCAGACCAGCTACAGATCGTCGCCTTGGTAGGCTTTTACCCCACCAACTAGCTAATCTGACATCGGCCACTCCAATAGTGCAAGGCCTTGCGGTCCCCTGCTTTCATCCGTAGATCGTATGCGGTATTAGCCTATCTTTCGACAGGTTATCCCCCGCTACTGGATATGTTCCGATGTATTACTCACCCGTTCGCCACTCTACTTGCGGGTTGCCCCGCTTTCGCGTTCGACTTGCATGTGTAAGGCATGCCGCCAGCGTTCAATCTGAGCCAGGATCAAACTCTTCAGTTTAATCTCTGCAAAGTATTCACTCGCTTGACGTATGTATTTCAATTCCGTCGTGCGAGCACTTCTGTATTACTTGATAAACCGCGCGCGTTTCCTTGCGCGGTCGCATCAAGAACCAGGTGCCCAAGAACGTTGGTAGCGGGGATAGGATTTGAACCTATGACCTTCGGGTTATGAGCCCGACGAGCTGCCAGACTGCTCCACCCCGCGCCCGATCAAGACTTGGAATTATGGAAGGTTTTCAAGACTCTGTCAACCACCCTCAACCACTTCCAAGCTTGTTTTGCCGTCTTTCGCGCACTGGCCGGCGCGAAAGTTTGTCGTGCAGCAAAGCCAACGATTATGACGGGTTCTTCGGGCTAATGCAAGCCCCTTGATTCAGATAATTCAGATGCTGTCAGCGCCCCGCAACCGGTATCTGCGCCGGACGGCGCTTCTGAAACCACTCCTCGACACGGGCCATGCTGGCGTAGAAGGTGGGGGTCACATAGAGCGTCAGCATTTGCGAGAACAGCAGCCCCCCAATAACAGCGATGCCCAGCGGCTGACGCATCTCGGAGCCGGTTCCGGTGCCAAAAGCAAGAGGTAGCGTCGCGCAGATTGCTGCGGCGGTGGTCATCATGATCGGACGAAAACGGATGATGGATGCTTCAACAATGGCGTCTCCAGGCGACATGCCTTTCTCCCGCTGCAACTGGATCGCGAAATCAACCATCATGATGCCGTTCTTCTTCACCAAGCCCACAAGCAGAATGATGCCCACAAAGCTGAATACATTGAGTTCCTGCCCTGTGATCAACAGCATCAGCAGCGCGCCAAAACCGGCAAAAGGCAAGGCGGTGAGAATGGTGATCGGGTGCCCGTAGTGCTCGTAGAGGATCGCCAGCACCATGTAGATCACCAGCACGGTGATCAGCAGCAGCACTGGCAGGGTGCTGAAGGCCTCCTCGAATGCCTGGGCGTTTCCCGCCACCGAATAGATGACACCCGCCGGGAGCGTCTCGTTGGCGAGTCCCTTTACGTGGGTCACCGCGTCACCGATCGACAGTCCTGGGGCCAGGTTGAACGACAGCACCACCGAGAGCAGTTGCCCGTAATGGCTTACCGAAACCGGTCCGACACCCATGCGGATGTCGGCAACCGCCTGGATGGGCACCATCTGACCGGTCGAAGACTGCACAAAAAGTGATCGCAAGGCATTGATATCACGCTGGAATTTTGGATCGAGCTCAAGCAGCACATTGTATTGGTCAGTCGATCCATAGAGGGTGCTGATTCGCCTTCCGCCGTAAGCGTTGTACAGCGCCGCCTCGACCTGCTGCGGTGACACGCCCAGCACGGCTGCGCGGTCGCGCAGGATGTCGATCTGTATTTCCGGATTGCTCAGTTCCAGGCTTGAATTTACGTCCTGCAACAGCCGTGATTCACGCAGGCGTGACTCAAGGGCCTGGCTCGCCTCATACAACTGCTTCTGGTCGGAACTCTGAAGCACCAGTTGGTAATCGCTGGTGCTGATAAGGCCGCCGATGCGGATCGAAGGCGGGTTATTCATGAAAACACGCAGCCCCTGGGCTCCGCCGGCGAACGAGCGCCGCAGCTCCTGGATCACTTCGTCAGCACTTGCCTTGCGTTCGGATTTCGGCTTGAGCCTGACGATTACCCGCCCGATGTTGCTGCCAACAACACCCCCGGTGCCCTGTCCTGCCGTCGACATCACCGCTTCAACATTGGGATTTTTCTCGATGATTGCCGACACCAGCGCCTGTCGCTTCTCCAACTCGTGGAAAGGAATACCCTCGGGAGCTCTCGTATTGCCGAAAAACACACCCGTATCCTGCCGGGGAATGAAGCCCTGCGGCACCGCCTGGTACAACCAGACCGTCAACACCAGAAACACCACTGACACCACCATCATCAGGCTGCTGTGTTTCATGGTCCAGCGCAGCGTCGAACCATAGGTATCGCGCGCCCAGTCAAAAGCCTTCTCGAACCATTGGTAGAAACGCCCGTGCTGCTCATGCGGTGACAGCATCAGGCTGCACATCATCGGCGTCATCGACAGCGAAACCAGTCCGGACACCAGCACGGCCACACCCACAGTCACGGCAAATTCGCGGAACAACCTGCCGAGCATGCCCTCCATGAACAGGATGGGAATGAACACCGCCGCCAACGAGACCGTCATCGACAGCACCGTGAAACCGATTTCCTGAGCCCCTTCGAGGGCCGCGGTCATGCGATCCTTGCCCATCTCCATGTGCCGGGTGATGTTCTCGAGCACCACGATGGCGTCATCAACCACAAAACCCACGGCAAGAATGATCGCCATCAGCGACAGATTGTTGAGGCTATAGTCAAGGACATACATGGCGCCAAAGGTGGCGACAATTGACGTCGGCAGGATCAGCGCTGTAATCAGGGTTGAACGGGCATTACGCAGGAACAGCAGGATGGTCAGCACCACAAGCACGATGGAAAGCAGCAGGTGAAACTCGACCTCGTTGATCGAGGCCTGGATGAACTCGGAACGGTCGTTGATGACATGGATGCGAACCCCGGGCGGCGCGCTGGCCTCGATTTCGGGAAACAGAGCGCGAAGCCGCGTCGCCACCTCGACCGTGTTGGCGCCGGGCTGACGATAAACAGCGAGCACGATTGCACGCTCGCTGTTCAGCCAGCTCTTGATCTTCGCGTTCTCGATGCCGTCGATGGCCTGCCCGACATCCGACAGCCGCACCGGCATGCCGTCCTTGTAGGCCACGATCAGATTGTTAAAATTTTCGGCGCGCTGCAGCTTGCCAGTGGATTTCACCGTGAAATCACGGGCAGCGCCCTGCAGCACACCCGAGGGCAGATTGCTGTTCGCGTTCTGGATCGCGCCAACGACTCGCTCAAGACCCAATCCACGCTTCGACAAGGCCTCCGGATCCAGCAACACCCGAACAGCGTAGCGCTGGGAACCAAACACCTGCACCTGCGCCACTCCGGTGATCATCGAGAAACGTTGCGCGATGCTGGTGTCGGCAAACTCGTCCAGCGCTGGCAACGGCAGCGTACGTGCGGTCAAGGCCAGGAACATGATCGGCGAGTCAGCCGGATTGACCTTGCGCAGCGTCGGCGGATCCATGCCCTCGGGCAGGCGGCGCAGGGCCTGCGAGATCGCGGTCTGCACATCCTGGGCAGCCGCGTCAATGTCGCGGCTCAGGCTGAATTGCAGGGTGATCCGGGTGCGGCCGTTGCTGCTCACCGAACTCATCGAATCGATACCGGCAACCTGGCTGAACTGGCGCTCCAGTGGTGTTGCCACCGTCGTTGCCATCACATCCGGATTGGCGCCGGGCAGCTCGGCGGTGACCGAGATCGTCGGAAAATCAACGTTGGGCAGCTCGTTGACCGGAAGTGAGCGGAACGCGATCAGGCCAAAAATGATGATCGCGGCAACCAGCACCGTGGTCGCCACCGGCCTGACGATGAAAATTTTCGAAACGTTCATGGCTCAGTCCTCTGCCAAAACCCGCGTGAATAGCGTAAATCAGCGCCTTGAAACTAAACTGTATCGAGGCTACTTCGCCTCACCAGCCTTGCCTTCGCTTTTCTTGCCCTTGCCTTTGCCCTTGCCCTTTTTCTCGCCATCCGCCGCCGGGTCTGCCACCTTCACCGTCGATCCCGGGCGCAGCGCCTGCGGAATATTGGTGATGATTCGGTCGCCGGCGCTGACCCCGGAGGCAATCACCACCTCCGAACCGATCTGCCGTGACACCTTGACCGGACGGATTTCAACCTTGTCCTCGGCGCCAATCAGATAAACAAACGGACCATCCTGCCCGGGCTGCACCGCAACCTCGGGCACCACCACCGCCTCGGGTTCCACTGTCAGCACCACACGCACATTGACAAACTGGCCAGGCCAGATCGACTCCTTGGCATTGTCCACACGGGTCTTCAGCAGTACAGTGCCAGTCTGCGGCGTCACCGTGTTGTCGACGAACACCAGCTTTCCCGTCGCCACCGGAGGGCCGGAACGATCGGGCAGGATTTCTATGCGCATGCCCTTCTCGCCCTGGAAACGGCGGATGTCTTCGAGCTGGCGTTCCGGGATGCTGAAACTCACTAGTACCGGGTCGGTGCTGTTGATCGTCACCAGCGGCACACCACCACCCGAGGCGCCGACCAGATTGCCCGGCTTCACCGAGAGCTGGCCGGTGCGTCCGCTGATCGGCGAGGTGATACGCGCGTAATCGAGCTGGATCTTGGCCTGCTCAACCTGCGCCTGGGAAGCCTGCAGCGTGGCTTCCAGCGACCGAGATGATGTCACTGCCACATCATATTCCTGGCGGGTGATGAACTCGCGCTTGAGCAACGGCTCCAGACGCTGCTGCTGTGCCTTGGCGTTCTCGAGTTGCGCCTTGTCACGCGCCAGCGCCGCTACCGCCTGGTTGTACTGGGCCTGGAAGGTGCGCGGATCGATCTGGAAAAGCAACTGCCCCGCCTTGACCTTGTCACCCTCCTTGAACTGCACCGCCTGCAGCACACCGCTGACCTGGGCGCGTATCTGCACACTCTGCTCGGGCTCGACCGTGCCCACCGCGTCGATCAGCACCGGCATCGGCTTCGCCACCGCCTGCACCGCGTTCACCGTCAGCGGGCCGCCACGGCCCTTGCCTTTGCCCTTGGCTTTTTCGCTTTTGCCCGCGCCCTCTCCGGGTGAGGATTTCTGCCAATACCAGTAGCCGCCCGCCACCGCGGCGCCGAAGGCGGCAAACAACAGCACCATGATCAGTCGTTTCATTTCGCTCCGCCTGCCGCCTTGATTAAATCCGTGGCACCCACCGCAACCTGCAACCGCGCCAGAGTGGTGAACCAGTCGAGATAGGACTGGATGCGCTGCACCCGGGCATTCGACTCTTCCTGCTGGGCCGTGATCAGGTCGAGGATCGAGCCAAAGCCGCTCTGGTATCGCGCCAGCGTCGCCTGCGCTGTCTGCTCCGCCGAGCGCACCTGCGCCTCGTTGCTTGAAATGCTGCTGCGCGCAGTCGTCAGGTCATAGTAGCCCTGCCAGACCTCGATTTCCGCCTGTTTCACCAGCGCGTCGCGGCTCGCCACCGCGGCCTCGGCCTGGATCTGCGCCTGGCGCGCGGTGTAGGTGTCACGAAAACCGTTGAATATTGGAATACGCACCGCGAGCCCCAGTGCGTAATTGCTCACCGACGGCCGGTTGTCGTTGAACAGGGTGTGTCCTCCGCCCCCGGTGACCTCGATGCTGGGCAGGCCGGCACGGGATGCCGCCTTGGCATTGGCCTGCGCGGCACGCACCTGGGCCTCGGCGGCAACAAGATCGGGGCGGGTCGAACGCGCCTGTTCCAGTAATGCGCCGATCGGAGTTTCAACATTGCTGAGGCTGGGGGGCGCAGACAAGGGGTTGACACCGATGGACTGGTTCACTGCGAGCCCCACCGTTGAAGCCAGCTGGCCGCGCGACTTTTCCAGTTCACCGCGGCTGCGGGTCAGGTTCAGTTGCGCCTGCGCCACCAGCGTCTCGGTGCGATATACATCAGCGGCAGTGGCCAGGCCCGATTCACGCCGCTTCAGCGCCGCTTCCAGCGCCGTCTGCGAATTCGCCAATGACTGCTCGTTCGAACGCACCAGTGCCTCGTTGCCAATCAACCGGTAGTAGGCCTGCTCGACCTGGAACACCACATCCTGCAACACGCGGTTGTGCGAAAGATTGGCCGCAAGCAGACGGTATTCACTGCTTTCGATCTGCAATCCGCGCACGCCGAAGTCATAGAGCAGATAGCTCAGCGCAATCGAGGGACCAAAGCGTGTCTGCCAGGGCACAACCGCCCCCTGATTGGTCACCTGCTGGGTACGATTGACGGCATACAGCCCGGTGATTGTCGGCAGTTGGTCGGCTTGCTCAATGGCGACACCGGCTGCGGCAGCACGGGCAGCCAGCCAGGACTGGCGTGTGCGCGGATTGTTGCGCAGCGCAAATTCGGTCAATTCAGGCAGTGACAGCGGGCGACCGACGGCCAGTTCACCCGTCTGCTGTGTGGTACCAACCGCAGGCAGGGTGATGTTGGTTTCCCATCTCAGGTTGGGTGCCGAAGCCGCACGCGAATCGGGCTTGAATGGATCGAATCCAGCCCATTGGGCCGCAGCTGGCGCGCTTGCGAGACACAAAAAAAGCGCTCCACTGAGCGCCTGATAATGGATCGGCGGTCTTGGCATGCCTGCAGGAGTGTTTTTTATCAGCGAAAAGGGAAACAGCAAAGAGTAGTGCCGACAGAACATTGAAACAACAGTAAGGTAAGCAATGCACAATAAGTCACATATTGGAAAGGCATGTTAGCACCAAAAAAGCAGTGAATCGCCGTAAAAACCAGGGGAAAAATAACGAGGAAGTCCATAAAATGAACGGCCGGGGGGCAATACCGCAAATGACCCGCCTCCAGCGATTACCGTGCCGCGAACCTCAGTGCCCGGCGATAATAAAACCCTTCGCACAATGCTCATCCAACCGAAATGACCGCAACCCTGACCCCAGTGCACAGCAAAGCCCTGGCCACCGAAGCGCGCCTTATCGATCAACAGCCCTACTACCAGCCGCTGGGCGACGAGGTTGCACTGTTCGAAGCCGCCTGCGCCAATCAGTTGCCGGTGCTGTTCAAGGGCCCCACCGGCTGCGGCAAGACCCGCTTCATCGAATTCATGGCCTGGCGCCTGAAGCGCCCACTGATTACCGTTGCCTGTCACGACGATTTGACTGCCGCCGATCTCGTTGGCCGCTACCTGATCACCAACAACGAAACCACTTGGATCGACGGGCCGTTGACCCGTGCGGTGCGCACCGGCGCCCTTTGCTACCTCGACGAGATTGTCGAGGCGCGTCGCGACACCACGGTGGTCATCCACCCGCTGGCAGACGACCGCCGCATGTTGCCCATCGAAAAACGCGGTGAACTGCTTCAGGCATCGCCGGAATTTGCGCTGGTGCTCTCGTACAACCCCGGCTACCAAAGCGTGCTGAAAGACCTCAAACCAAGCACGCGGCAGCGTTTTGTTGCCATCGAGTTCCGCTACCCCGAAGCCACAATAGAGGAAACCATCATCCGCAAAGAATCCGGCATCGACGCTGCAACCGCCGCCGCACTGGTGCGCCTGGCACAGATGACACGCAACCTCAAAGGCAATGGCCTCGACGAAGGCGCATCGACGCGGCTGCTGGTGCATGCGGCAAAACTGATAATGCGTGGTGTATCGCCCAACAGCGCCTGCCACGGTGCCATCGCCGAAGCCCTCAGCGATGATCCCGAACTGCTGCGCACCCTCGACGAATTCGCCGCATCGGTGTTTTGATGGATGTGAAGGCGCTGCAGCAGCGCCTCGATTACCTGCTCGGCCCGGTGCTCTCGGCACGGCGCAGCGCGGCGCCGCTGGCGCGGTCCATTGCGGCCCTTGAAGTGCAGCAACAGGATTTCGTACTGCACTGGATCGCAGTCATCGACCGCAGCAACTACGAATTGGCCTACCAGTTCGCAGCAGCAGCACCGGGCGCGCTGCAGCGTCTGGATGAAACGGCGGCACGCGCCTGGCTGCTCGACGCCCTCGACCGTTATGACCGGGAAGGCTTGCACAGCGGCTCCCGCGCACTGCATGACCACGCCACCTACGCCGGCACCGCCAACCACGCCCAGGCCGCCAGCTTCGAACAACATGCCAATGTGCTGCGGTTGTTCGTCTGCGGCCTCGCCGGGCGTCCGCTGCAACTCGAATCCGCCGCAGTCACCTGCACCGATACTGAAACCCTATTCCTGCCGGCACGGATTGCCGCGATGCCGAGCGCCACAGAAAACTTCAATATATACAAGGTGTTAGTAACACTACTCTGGGCACAAAACCGTTTTGGCAGCCATCGCGCCGATCTCGCCACCGCCTGCGCCGCCTACGCCGATCCGGAACACGCCGCGACACTGCTGATGCACCTCGAAACCCTGCGCCTGACACCGCGTATCGCAGCGACGCTGCCGGGCATCGCGCGCCTGCTCGCAGGCTGGCAGAACGGCATCCCCGATCCGCGCTGCGCAATGCTGGCGCAACCGAAAGCCACCGTCGAAGACAGCCTCGCACTGCTCGGTGAGCTGTATGGCCGTTACGAACCGCCGGCGCAGCCCTGGCGCATCACGCTGCACATGGAGGCCCGCGCACGTCGCGACAGCCGCGTGCAGCGTGAACGCGGCGAGCTTGCCGCACTGCTCGCGCAATTGCTTGAAGGCCGGCAGCAGCAAGCTGGCGGCGATGATGACGCGGCCGGACGTTTCAGCATCGACAGCAGCAGTGCCGCCGACGGCAGCACGGAATACACGCTGAAACTCGATGGCCGGCCGCTGGAAACACCGCCCGCAGCGGCCGAACACATTGAATCGCTGCTGCAGGACCTCGGTGAAATTCCGGATGACTATCTGCTCGGTGAGTGCGAAGGCAAAGGTGAATGCGGCGGGGACGGCGAAAGCGGCCTTGCCGCCGGCGAAACCGCCGCAGGCAACGCACCATTCCACTACGACGAATGGGACTGCAGCCGCCGTCATTACCGCCGCCACTGGTGCACGCTGCGCGAAGTGGAACTCAAACCCGGTGATGGCAGCTTCATTGACGCCACCCTTGTGCGCTACCGCCCGCAGGTGCAGCAGCTCAAACGCAGCTTCGAGGCACTGCGCGGCGAAGACCGCAGGCTGCGCCGCCAGAATCACGGCGACGACATCGACTTCGACGCCGTCATCGACGCGCGCATCGACCTGCGCAACGGCACCGAAATGCCGGAACGCCTGTTCACCCGCCGCCACAAGGCCGAACGCGACCTCGCGGCGCTGTTCATGGTCGACATGAGCGGCTCGACCAAGGGCTGGATCAACGAAGCCGAGCGCGAAGCGCTGGTCATGCTGTGCGAGGCGCTGGAGGTGCTCGGCGACCGCTACGCGATCTACGGCTTTTCAGGCGTCACGCGGCAGCGCTGCGAAATCTACCCGGTCAAACGCTTTGACCAACCCTATGACGCCGCGGTGCGCGGCCGTATCGCCGGCATCACGCCGCGAGACTACACGCGGATGGGTGCCGCGATCCGCCATCTCAGCACAGTGCTTTCTGCGGTGGATGCGCGCACCCGGCTGCTGGTGACGCTGTCGGACGGCAAACCGGATGATTACAGCGACCATTACCGCGGCGAGTACGGCATCGAAGACACCCGCAAGGCGCTGCTCGAAGCGCATCACGCGGGGATCAGGCCTTTTTGCATCACCATCGACCATGAAGCGCGCGACTACCTGCCCCATCTCTACGGGCCGGTGAGCTGGACGCTGGTCGATCAGGTGGAAAAACTGCCGCTGAAGGTGGCCGACATCTATCGCTGGCTGACGAGCTGAGTAAACGGCAGCAGTTCAGTGCAACTGCGGCGCCGGCCCGACGCCGGCATCATCGCCAGGCGCATCATTCCCGGCGTCCGCGGCAACCACTTCGGCCCCGTCGCCATCGGCCGCCTCTGCAGCTTCTTCGTCTGCATCATCGACCAGCCCTTCGCCCATGCTCACCACGGGCAGCGGCGCAAACGCGGCATCAAGGTTCATTTCCTGATTGGGCTGCTCCACCAGATTGCCCAGTTCGGACAATGGCGGCAGTTCCTCCAGCGAGCGCAGATTAAGGTCGTCGAGGAAGGATTTGGTGGTCGCAAAAATCTCCGGACGACCCGGCACTTCACGATGGCCGATGACATCGATCCAGCCGCGCGCCTCCAGCGCCTTGAGGATGCCCGGCGACACCGTCACGCCGCGGATGTCCTCAATGTCACCGCGCGTCACCGGCTGCTTGTAAGCGATGATCGCCAGCGTCTCGAGCACCGCGCGTGAATACTTCGGCGGTTTCTCGGGGTTGAGGCGGTCAAGGAATTTCTGCGCCTCGGGCCGGCTGCGGAAACGCCAACCCGAAGCCACCGACACCAGCTCGACCCCCCTGCCCTCCCACTCGCCGCGGATGTCCTCAAGCACCTTGCGCAGGGTGTCGTTGTCAAGTTTTTCCTCGAACAGTTTCTTCAGTTCATTCAGCGACATCGGCTCCTGGGACACCAGCAGCGCGGTTTCAAGCACGTATTTGATGCGGGAGAGGTCCAGCGTCTGTTCCTGGGTCTGTTCTTCCATGATCATTGCACGGCGGCCACCGGGCCACCCCTGAGTTTGACGTAAATCGGTGCGTATGCCGCTTCCTGACTGACCACGACCAGTGTTTCCTTGGCCAGCTCAAGAACGGCCAGAAAAGACACCACCAGAACCGGTACACCCTCCTCGGGGCTGAACAGCTGATCGAAGCCGATGTAGTCCTGCGACTGCAGCAGGCGCAGGATGCGCGTCATGTGCGAGCGTACCGAAAGCTGTTCGCGGGTGATCTTGTGGTGACGGGTGATCGAGGCGCGCTGCAGGATGCTCAGCCACGCCAGACGAAGGTCCTCGACATCAACGCCGGGCAGGCGCAATGCGGCCTCGCGCTCAAACAGCACATGCACCAGTGAAAAATCACGGCCGAGCTGGGGCAGCTCGTTCAGCCCCTGGGACGCGATCTTCATCTGCTCGTATTCCATCAGCCTGCGCACCAGTTCGGCGCGCGGATCCTCCTCGATGCTGTCGGCGGTCGGTGGCCGCGGCAGCAACATCCGCGACTTGATCTCGATCATCATTGCCGCCATCAGCAGATACTCGGCGGCGAGTTCGAGCTGCTGGGTGCGCATCATCTCAACGTATTCGAGATACTGCTCCGTCAGCTTTGCCATCGGGATGTCGAGGACGCTGATGTTTTCCTTGCGGATCAGGTACAGCAGCAGATCAAGCGGCCCCTCGAACTGGTCGAGAAACACCTCCAGCGCATCCGGCGGGATATACAGATCCTGAGGGACCTCAAGCACCGGCCGGCCATAGACCTTGGCGACCGGTGCCGGCTCGGCAACCGGTCCGGAAGCGGCTTCAGTCATGATGGGGAGGCATTGCGGACCCGCGGAAAGCATCTTGCGGCCGAGGGATTAAGCCGACGAACTTAGTCGGTGAAAGTTGCGTTTGCTGCATCGTCGTATTTTACGGGATTCAGCAGCACAACCCAATGCGCCGGCCCGGGATTTCACCACCGCTGATGCGGCCAGGATCAGCCGTCGGCATAAGCCCTTGAAGCAATTACGCTTTGCACGCCATGCCAGCTCGCAGCGGCAGCCATAAAAGCAGCGCGAGCAGCAGCAGGTGCAGCGCCAGCACAGCGGCGGCGACATAAGCGGCCACCGGCAGCAGGCCATTCAGCAGACCCAGCACGCGCTGCCCGTCCCACTGATAGTGCGTCACCGTCGAGGAGAAATACCCAGCCATCTCGCTGGTCAGCGTGATCATCAGCAAGGCCGCCACCGGCGCCAGCCAAGCCCACAGATAAAGCAGCCCGGCGCGCCACCGTGTCGCCCGGCCGCCGCGCACACGCAGCACCAGCACCACCATCAGCAGCAGCGCCGCCAGCACCGCAGCCACAGGCGCGCCGTAGAGCATGGCGACCTTGATGTTTAGCCACATCTCAAATCCCTTTCAGCAGGACCACTGCGACCACCAATAACAGCAGGGCCGCCAGGCGGTTCAGTACGGCGCCAAAACCCGCATTCAGCGTACTTCCAGCCCGGGCAGCGGCCCCGGCATAGATCAGCTTCACCCCGCCCACGGCCACCGCGGCAATCAGCACCACCACCAGCGCATCAAGCCAGGTCATTCGCGCCAGATCGATAAACGCCGGGAAAAACCCGAGGTAGAACAGCACGGCCTTCTGGTCACCAAGCGTCAGCAGCAAGCCTGACATGAACGCAGAACGCGCCGCCGCCCCACCCTGCTGCGGCACTGCCGGCCGTGATGCCGCCCGCCATAAACACCAGGCCAGCCACAGCAGATACACCGCGGCAAGGATACGCAGCCATTGATGCGCCGGCCCCAGTGCCACCGCTAGTGCATGCAGCCCGAAAATCGCGAGCAGGATAAACAGCGTATCGGCCGCAACAATACCCAGCGCCACCCAGGCGCCCTGGCGAAATCCTCCGGAGGCCGCGCGCGCAGTGACCGCCAGTACGCTGACACCCGGCACGGCGGCCAGCACCAGCATGGCGGTGCACAACGCGAAGGCATTGCCCAAGCCCAAGGTCATCAGCGATTCCATGTATTCCTGCTCTTTGCATTACATCGATTCATTACTTCGACACATTACATAGGTGATTGTTTTGTTTAACATTTTTAAAATCCGCCCGCCAGCATTTCATCCACGGCACCAGCCTCGCGTGGCGCATGCCAGTAGCGCACATGACGGTCGCGATGGCGCGTGACCACCGGCAGCCGTCCTTCAAGCAGTTCGACAGTGATTGCACCGTCCTGATCCGTACGCAGCCGCAGGCTGCCCAGCGTGGCGTAACGCGCCACCACCTCCGGATGCGGATGGCGGAAGGCATTGCGGTAGCCCACCGGAAAAATCACCAGCCGCGGTGCAACTGCCGCAACAAAAGCCGGTGATGACGACGTACGGCTGCCCTGATGCGGCGCAACCAGCACATCAGCCTTCAGTTTTTCCGGCAGCGTCGCCAGCAAGTTCTGTTCGCCGCGTTTTTCGATGTCGGCGGGAATCAGCACACTGCCGCCCGCCGCCGTGATCTTCAACACACAGCTGCGTTCGTTGTCCTTAAGTTTCGGCGCAGTGATGGTCGCCGCATCCGGATGCAGCATCTCAAAATACACGCCGTTCCAGTCCCAACCCTGGCCGGTGCGGCAGCGCTGCTCCTGCGGGCCGACCAGCAGCAGCGGATCGAGGTCAGGCAACGACGTCAGCAGTGTTTCCACCGGCAGCGCCTGCAGCACCGACATCGCACCGCCGGTGTGATCGGCATCGTCGTGACTCACGATCATCGTGTCGAGGCGGCGGATGCCGGCGGCGCGCAGGAAAGGCACGATCACGCGGCTGCCGCTGTCGGCACCGGGACCAAAGCCGGGGCCGGTATCAAAAAGCAGCGCGTGGTCACGCGTCTGCGCCACCACCGACAAGCCCTGACCGACATCAAGCACAGTCAGGCGCAAGCCGCCTTCGGGTGGCGGCGCGGGCGCAATCAGCAACAAGGGCATGAAAGCAATCGCACCCAGCCAGCGCGCCGGGAATCCACGCGGCAGCAATAACCACACCACCCCCGCCAGCGCCGCCCCCACCGTCCACGGCGGGGGCGCATGCTGCTCCCAGGCCGCCGCCGGCAAGGCAGCCAGCCATTCCAGCGCGGTCGCACACAGAGCCATCAGCCACTGCGCAAACTGCAGCACGGCATCGAAGGGCAGCACACTGCCCACAAGCGCCAGCGGCACCACCACCAGACTGACCAGCGGTATCGCCAATGCATTGGCAACCGGCGAGATCAGCGACACCTGCTGGAACAATGCAATCAGCACCGGCACCAGTGCCAGCGTCACCGCCCACTGCACCCGCGCCCAGGTTGTCAGCCAGTGCGCAGGCTGCAGCCGGTTCACCGACACCAGCATGATCACCGCCACCGCGCCAAAGGACAGCCAGAAGCCGGCGGCAAGCACTGCCCAGGGATCAATTACCAGCACCAGCAGCAGGGCCAGCGCCAGAACATGCCCCGCCGACGTCGCGCGACCCAGCCACAGTGCCAGGGCCACCACAGCAAGCATGAATACCGTACGCTGCGCCGGCACCGCAAAACCGGCGAGCAGCGCGTAGGCCAACGCCGCGAACAGTCCGGCCAGCGCTGCCGCGCGCACTGCCGGCAGCCACAATGTCAGCCGCGCGCTGCGCCGCCACAGCGCGTTGACCAGCGCGAAGGCGAGACCGGACAGCATGGTCACGTGTAATCCGGAAATCGACATCAGGTGATTCACGCCGGTGCGCGTGAATACCTGCCACTGCTCGACCGGAATCGCGCGCTGGTCACCCATCACCAGAGCGATGATCACGCCGGCCGCAGGCGCATCACCCAGTGCCGTGCGGATGCGTTCGCGCAGACTCTCGCGCATGGCTTCAACTCGGTAAGCAAAACCGGGGGCGCGTGCCGCAAGCCGCTGCTTGTCACTTTTGGGGCGCACATAACCGGTGGCGCGGATACCGCGTTCGAGTAACCAGGCTTCGTAATCAAACCCGTTCGGATTGGAGAGGCCATGCGGCCGCTTCAGGCGCACCGTGAATTGCCAGCGCTCACCGGCATGTACTTCGGGCAGCACGGCGGGGCCGCCATCCCGCGCCCCGGCACCCCACCACGACAGCACGATGCGCCGCGGCAGCTGCGCCCCGGGCGTCCGCACACTCTCCACGTCGAACTCGAAGCGCAGGCTGCGGTCGTAAACCTGCGGCAACCCAGCCACCACCCCAACCACCGTGATGTCACGTCCTTCCCATTCCGTCGGCAGCGCATCGGCCATCCTGGCCTGCGCCAGCCAGGCCGCCCAGAAAAAACCGCTGCCCGCGGCGAGCACCGCCAGGCACAGTCGCGCCAGCCAGCGCCCGGCCCTGCCGGCACGCCACAGCAGCAGCACGGCGACAGCCGGCAGCAGCAGCCAGCAGGCTGCAACCATGCCCGGGAGCAGCGGCTGCAACTGCAGCCACCAGATGCCCAGGGCGAACGCAATGACAGCGACGATGTTTGCAGGGATCATCAAACCCTAACGCCCGCCGGCCACCGGCCGCTGACTGCAGCCGTTAGAATCAAGCCCTCTCTGAAGTGCAACACCATGCCACGCAAGCATTTCCGCAAATACCTGCCCTCCCACCAGACGATCACCGGCAACCGTTTCATTGCCCGTTTCGGCCCCTGGCTGGGCCACCACAACCTGTGGCACCTGCACCGGCGTTCGGTCGCCGGCGGCGTCGCGGTCGGCCTGTTTGCCGGATTGATTCCGGGACCGCTGCAGATTCTCACCGGTGTGATCCTGTCCATCCTGTTCCGCGTCAACCTGCCGGTGGCCGCAATCACCACGGTCTATACCAATCCACTGACCATCGTGCCGCTGTACATCCTGGCCTACCATTACGGCGCACTGGTCACCGGCGGCAACGGCAGCGACACCGCGATCAGCACCTTCAGCACCGAAGGCCTTTCATTCAGCGAATGGCTGCCGGCGCTGTTCCAGTGGATGGCCTCACTCGGCAAGCCGCTGGCGGTGGGCCTGCCGCTGCTCGGCCTCACCCTTGCCGCGATTGGTTATGTGCTGGTCGATGCGGCATGGAAACTTCATGTCCGCCTGTCCTGGCAGAAACGCGGCCAGCGCAAACCCTGATGACCTCCACCGCGAAATCCACCCGCCCCCGCTACTGGCTGCGCGCCACCCGCGAACTCGGCGCCGCCGACCCGGTGATGGCCGGGCTGATCAAAAAGTACCGCGGCCTGACGCTGGCCAGCCGCGGCGACGCCTTCCAGACCCTGGCGCGATCCATCGTCGGCCAGCAGATTTCGGTGAAGGCGGCGCAAAGTGTGTGGGACCGCTTCGCCGCCGAAGTCGGCGTGATGGAACCGAAACGCGTGCTGCGCAAATCGGTTGAGAAACTGCGCGGCTGCGGGCTCTCCGGACAGAAAGTGAATTACCTGCTTGATCTGTCGGCGCGTTTTGCCGGCGGCGCCATCGACGTCAGCCGCTGGCACAGCATGGATGACGAAGCACTGATCGACGAACTGACCGAAGTCAAAGGTATCGGCCGCTGGACCGCGGAAATGTTTTTGATTTTCTACCTGACCCGCCCCGACGTGTTTCCGCTCGCCGACATCGGCCTGCAGCGCGCAATGGAAATGCATTACAACCGCGGGCGCAAACTGTCCGGTCGGCGCATCACCACACTGGGCCGGCTGTGGTCGCCGTGGCGTTCTGTGGCCACCTGGTATCTGTGGCGCAGCCTCGACCCCATACCTGTCGAATATTAAAAAATAATCAATAAAAACAATCGCTTATGAATACCGTCGCCAATCAGCCCGCAGCACCTGAAATATTGACCCTCGACTACCCGGCCTTCATTGACGCCTACGGCAAAGGCGAAGTCATCGTCAATTTCGAGCGCAAGGCCGCCGCAAAATTCCTGGCCGCACGCATGCTGCTGCCGCTGTTCATGCTGCCGATACTCGGTATCGGCGTATCACTGGCGCTGATCGGCTGGCTGTGGACCGGGCTTGCGGTGATCGGCCTGGCTATCCTGATACCGCGGGTGGTGAAAGGCGGCGCGCCGCATTTCCTGATGCAGCAGTTGCTGCAGGATGAAGGGCTTTACCGCGAACTGCTCGCCGCAAACGTGATCGAGGTGGTCAGGCGGGTTTGATCAAGCGGCAATGAGCAGTCCGCAATGAGTCAGGCTGCACTGAGCACCCCGTCATCCAGCCTGAGAATGCGGTCGGCGCGTTCCGCGATGCGCGGATCATGGGTGACGATGACAAAACTGGTCCTGGTATCGCGATTCAATTGCAGCATCAGGTCGAATACCGTCTCCGCGGTGCGGCGGTCGAGATTGCCGGTGGGTTCATCGGCCAGCACGCAGGCCGGCCTGGTCACCAGCGCCCGCGCCAGTGCCGCGCGCTGGCGCTCACCGCCGGACAACTCACCCGGCGTATGCGTCAGGCGGTGGCCGAGCCCGACTTTTTCCAGAATCACGCGCGCCTCACGCAGCGCCTCATCACGCGGCATGCGGCGGATGATCAGCGGCATCGCCACATTTTCTTCGGCACTGAATTCCGGCAGCAGGTGGTGGAACTGGTAGACAAAACCCAGCGCGCGGTTGCGCATCTCGCCGCGGCGTTTTTCACTCTGCCCCGCCAGCGGCTCGCCAAGAATCCGCACATCGCCGCCATCAGCGGCATCGAGCCCGCCCAGCAGATGCAGCAGCGTGCTCTTGCCCGAGCCCGAAGCACCGATGATGGCGATACGCTCGCCCGCCCGCACTTCGAGATCCACGCCGAGCAGCACCGGCACCGCATCCACACCCTGACGGTAGGCCTTGCGCAGGCCGGAACAGAACAGGACCGGAGCATCACTCATAACGCAGCGCCTCCGCCGGATTGACCCGCGCCGCGCGCCAGCTCGGATAGATCGTCGCCACCACTGCCAGCACAAAGGCCACCACCGCGGTGGTGATCACATCGCCCGCCTGCAGCTGCGAAGGCAGATCGGCGATCTGGTAGACATCCTGCGGCATGAACTTGACGCGGAACAGCCGTTCAATGAAGCCGACTATACGGTCCACATTCAGCGCACCGAGGATGCCGAAAACGATGCCGCAGGCCACACCAACCGTGCCGATCAGCGTGCCCTGCACCATGAATATGCGCATGATCTCGCCGGGTGATGCACCCATGGTGCGCAGGATCGCGATGTCGGCCTGCTTTTCCTTCACCACCATGAACAGACTCGACACCATGTTGAAGGCGGCGATGGCGATGATGAAAAACAGCAGCAGCGACATCATGCGTTTTTCCAGTTCCACCGCACGGAAATAGGTCGAATTGAACTGCGACCAGTCGGATACCGACACCTCCGGCGGCAGCCTGCCCAGCAACTCCCTGACCACGCTGCGCGCCTGCAGCAGGTCATCGAGGCGCAGGCGTACACCGCTGACCTGGCCATCCATGCGGTACAGGCGCTGCGCATCCTCGATATGGATCACCGCCAGCCCGGCATCGATCTCGTAATGCCCGATCTCGAAAATCCCGGTTACCGTGAACTGGCGCAGCCGCGGCAGCACACCGGCCGGCGTCACCTGGCCCTGCGGCGCGACCAGCACGATGCGCTCGCCGACGGTGACACCCAGCGCGCGTGCCAGCGGCGCACCGAGGGCGACGTTGTATTCGCCGGATTTCAGCGTGTCGAGCGAACCGGCTTTCATGTGTGAACCTATCTCGCTGACCGTGGCCTCCTGCGCCGGCTCGATGCCGCGCAGGAAGGCGCCGCGAACATTGCCGCCGCTGGTGAGCAGGCCCTGCGCCGAGACATAGGGCGCCGCCGCCTGGACCCGCGGATGTTTCAGTGCCGCCCCGGCCACCGAACGCCAGTCGCGCAGCGACTCGCCGAGTCCGGAAATCTGCACATGCGCCACCGCATTGAGCATGCGCGTGCGCACCTCGCGCTGGAAGCCGTTGAACACCGAGAGCACGGTGATCAGCACGGTCATGCCCAGCGCGATGCCGAGCACCGAAATCAGCGAGATCACCGAAATGAATCGGGTGCGCTGCCGCGAACGGGTGTAGCGCAGGCCGACAAACAGCGGAAAGGATTGCCCTGAAGAAAACATCGCACGGACTTGTTCTGTTAAAAACGGAGTGTGCCACAAACACCGCGGATGCCGGGGCCGCGGGGACCGGGCGCGGCGACCGGAAACACGGAGCCTTCGCCTATAATCGGCGGACGTTTTTGAATCGCGCCTCGACCCGCGCCTCCACTGATCAGTTCCTCCGGCCTTTCATCGTGCAACTGACCCTGCTGATTCCCGACCTGCTGCCGGCGCAAGGCGCGGAACACCTCGCACGCGGACAGGCACCGCTGCTGCGCCGGCTGCTGGCCCGGGGCAACACCCGATTTTTCCCGGCGATCGCCGCGGAACACTGGCTGTGCCAGGCCTTTGAAATTGAACAGCGCCAGGACTGGCCGGTGGCACCACTCACCGCGCTGCTCGACGGCCTGCCCGCCGAATCCGGCCACTGGCTGCGCGCCGACCCGATCCACCTGCAGTTGCATCGTGACCGCATGGCCGTGCTTGCGCCGCCCGCGCTTGAACTCACACAGGACGAGGCCTCCGCGCTGTGCCAGACGCTGAATGCACACTTTGCCGGCGAAGGCCTGCGCATCGAAGCCGCGCGCCCGCAGCGCTGGTATATCGCCGGCGCTGACGCACCCGGCCTGCCCCTGCCGCCGCCGTCCAAAGTCGCCGGCCGCGCACTGCCGCGCGAAGCGCTGCCCGCGCCCTGGCACCGCCGGCTCACCGAAATCCAGATGCTGCTGCATGAACATCCGGTCAATCAGGCGCGAGAGGCTCGTGGCGCACCGCCGGTGAACAGCCTGCTGCTGTGGGGCCATGGCCAACGGCTGGGAGTGCCTGGCCGCCATTACAGCCATGTCTGGAGCAATGATGCACTGGCTGTTGCACTGGCCGTACAAAGCGGCGCCGAATGCGCCGACACTCCGGCTTCAGCCCCGGCATGGCTGGCGGCAGGCCACACCGCCCCTGACAGCCACCACCTGGTGCAGCTTGATGACGCACACCTCGGCGCACGTTACGGCGGCCCCGACAAATGGATACAGGCACTGGAGCGGCTGGAGCGGAACTGGTTCGCGCCGCTGTGGTCACTGCTCGGCGGCAGGCTCAAGGCCATCGACCTGGTCGCACCGGGCGATGATTGCTGCCTGCGTTTCGACATCACCGCCGCACACAAGCTGCGTTTCTGGCGGCGTAACACATGGCCGGCCGGCGCATGATCCGATGAGCAGCATCGTCATCCGCGAGGTGGATGCCACCGCCCGCGCGCAACTGCTCGCCTCGGGCATTGACCCGCTGCTGGCGCGGCTGTATGCGGCGCGCGGCATCGCCGACGCGGCGCAACTCAAGGCTGAAGCCGCGCGGCTGATTCCGCCGGAGCGGCTGCTCAACAATGAAAAGATGGCCGCGCTGCTCGCCGATGCCATCGCCGCCGGCAAAAAACTGCTGATCGTCGCCGACTACGATGCCGACGGCGCCACCGCCTGCGCCGTCGGCCTGCGCGCGCTGCGCGGCTTCGGCGCCCAGGTCGATTACCTGGTGCCGAACCGCTTTGAATACGGCTACGGCCTGACGCCGGAAATCGTCCACCTCGCCGCGACACAGAAAAAACCGGACATCCTGATCACCGTCGACAACGGCATCGCCAGCGTCGAGGGTGTAACCGAAGCAACGCAGCTGGGCATGGAGGTGCTGATCACCGATCACCATCTGCCCGGTGACGTGCTGCCTGCGGCGCTCTGCATCATCAATCCCAACCAGCCAGGTTGCGACTTTCCGAGCAAACACCTCGCCGGCGTCGGCGTGATGTTCTACCTGATGCTCGCGCTGCGTGCGGAGTTGCGCAAACGCGGCGCCTTTACCAGCAAACCGGAGCCGCAGCTTGCCACCCTGCTCGACCTGGTCGCGCTGGGCACCGTCGCCGACGTGGTGCGTCTCGATGACAACAACCGCATCCTCGTTCACCTGGGACTGCAACGCATGCGTGGCGGACGCGCACAGGCCGGCATCACCGCGCTGTTCAACGCAGCAGGCCGCGACATCCGCCGCGCCGCGGCCTACGATCTCGGCTTCGTCGCCGGGCCGCGGCTCAACGCCGCGGGGCGGCTCGATGACATGTCGCTGGGCATCGAATGCCTGACCACCGATGACCCGGTACGCGCCGCCGACATCGCGCGCCAGCTCGACCAGCTGAACCGCCAGCGCCGCGACATCGAATCCGACATGCAGGACAGCGCACTCGGCGCGATGGAGGAGATTGAGCCGGGTTTTTCCCTGAGCCTCATTGATGCGCAGTGGCACCAGGGCGTGATCGGCATCCTCGCTTCGCGTCTGCGCGAACGTTTCCACCGCCCGACCTTCGCCTTCGCACCCGCCGGCAACGGCGAGATCAAGGGTTCCGGCCGCTCGATTCCGGCACTGCACCTGCGCGACGCGCTCGACCTGGTGTCAAAACGCCAGCCCGGACTGATCCTGCGCTTCGGTGGTCACGCCGCCGCCGCGGGACTGTCGCTGCGCGACGCCGATTTTGCGGCCTTCCGCAATGCCTTCGAAAACGTCTGCCGCGAACTGCTGACAGCGCAGGACCTGCAGCGGGAATGGCTCAGCGACGGCGAACTCGAAGCGAAAGAACTACAACTTGCCAGCGCGAAGTGCATCGCCGGGGAAGTCTGGGGCCAGGGTTTCCCGGAACCACGCTTTCACGGTGAATTCACCATCGCCAGCCAGCGTGTGGTCGGCGAGCGCCACCTCAAGCTGCGGCTGGGTTACCACGGGCAACTGCTCGACGCCATGCTCTTCGGCCATGCCGAGCCCCTGCCCGACAAGGTCATCGCCGGCTACCGCCTGTCCGTTAACCATTACAACGGCGCGGTTACGCTGCAACTGATCCTCGATCACTGGCATCAGGCCTGAGCACCCGGGGTGGGATAATTCAAGCTGGGCAGTGACGTCAGGACTGCAGCCAGTCTGGAGATAATAATGTTTAAAAACAGATACTTAAGTATAATCTTCTTGACGTTGCTCGGCGTATTCTTCCTGCCGCCGGACAGTGTTTGGGCCGCCGGCCCGGTGATCTACGAACGTGAATCCAAATTCGGCCCCGTGGTTGTCACCGATGAAGGCAACAACACACGTGCGCTGCGTTTCGGACGTGACGGCGTGCGCCAGAGCCTGGTCAAACTGGATGACCCGGAACACCTGGCACTGGCTTATACCGAAGTCGCGCTGACAGGACTCACGCTGTGCGCCGAACCGAAACGCATCCTGGTGATCGGACTCGGCGGCGGCACGCTGCCACGATTCCTGCGCCACCACTACCCCAAGGCGGTGATCGACGCCGTCGATATCAACCCCGAGGTGGCCATCGCAGCGATCACCCAGCTCGGTTTTCGCGAGGACGCGGCGATGCGTGTGCATATTGCCGATGGCCGGAAATTTGTCGAGAGCGTGCGCGAGCCCTATGACGCGATTTTTCTTGATGCATACGGCGCGGATTCGGTGCCGGCGCACCTGACCACCCGTGAATTCATGGCCGCGGTGCGCCGCGCCACAAGCCCCACCGGGGTTGTCGTCGGCAACGTATGGCAAAATTCGTCACGCCCCCCCTACGCCGCCATTGTCAGCACCTACCGCGCCAGTTTCGATACCTTCCATGTACTTCGGGTCAGAGGCACCGGCAACCGGATACTGCTTGCCGCCCCCCACCGCAACAATGTCCTGCCGGAAGAATTGATCGAAAAAGGACGACAGATTTCGGCGCAGAAAAAATTTCGTTTCGACCTGGGCCAGTTGTTCGAAACCAGCGTGATTCCGCTGTGGAACACCCCCAGCGGCACGGTATTGACCGACGCCGCACTTGGGATTTAGCCCGGGGCAGTCGGGGCATTCCGGTAAAATCGCTGTTTTTCGCGGAAATCCCCATGGAAGCCGAACGCATCAACGCCATCGCCAACCGACTGCAGGACCTCAACGCGCGCACGGAGGCGCTGCGGAGGTATCTTTGACTACGATACCAAGACCCGTCGCCTCGAAGAACTGATCAAGCTCAGCGAAGACCCCGCGCTGTGGAATGACGCGGCACGCGCCCAGGAAGTCGGCCGCGAACGCAAGACCCTCGAGGGCATCGTCGTCACGCTGCACGACCTCGACCGTGATCTCGGTGACGCCGCCGAGCTGCTGGAAATGGCCCGCGCCGAAAATGATGACAACACCCTCATCGCCGTTGAAGCCGACGCCGCCAAACTTTCCGGCATCGTCGAAGGCATGGAATTCCGCCGCATGTTCGCCAATCCGATGGATCCGAACAGCTGCTTCCTCGACATCCAGTCCGGATCCGGCGGCACCGAAGCCCAGGACTGGGCCTCGATCCTCGAACGCATGTACCTGCGCTACTGCGAGAAAAAAGGCTTCAAGGTCGAGGTGCTCGAAGAATCCGAGGGTGATGTCGCCGGACTCAAAAGCGCATCGCTGAAAATCACCGGCGACTACGCCTTCGGCCACCTGCGCACCGAAACCGGCGTGCACCGGCTGGTGCGCAAGTCGCCCTTCGACTCCAACAACCGCCGCCACACCTCGTTCGCCAGCGTTTTCGTCTACCCCGAAGTTGACGATTCGATCGAGATCGAGGTCAACCCGGCCGACCTGCGCGTGGACACCTACCGCGCCTCCGGTGCCGGCGGCCAGCACATCAACAAGACCGATTCAGCGGTGCGCATCACCCACATTCCCACGGGCATCGTCGTGCAGTGCCAGAACGACCGCTCGCAGCACCGCAACCGTGCCGAAGCCAACGCGATGCTCAAGTCCAAGCTCTACGAGCTGGAACTGCGCAAGCGCAACGAACAGAAGCAGGCACTGGAAGACTCCAAGACCGACATCGGCTGGGGCCACCAGATCCGCTCCTACGTGCTCGACCAGTCGCGGATCAAGGATTTGCGCACCAACGTCGAGATCGGCAACACCCAGGCCGTGCTCGACGGCGACCTCGACGACTTCATCACCGCCAGCCTGAAATCCGGCCTTTGATCGGACCCATCATGGAAAACCCCAGCACCAGCCCGGCCACGCCGCCCGCAATCGACACCAACAAGATCATCGAGGAGCGCCGCGCCAAGCTCGCCGCAATCCGCGCCGCGGGCGTCGCCTTCCCCAATGATTTTGTGCGCGAGCATTACGCCGGCGACATCACCGTGCAACACGGCGCAGCCGAGGCCACGGCACTCGCCGCTTCCGGCATCAGCGTCGCCGTCGGCGGACGGATCATGCTGAAACGGGTGATGGGCAAGGCCAGCTTCGCCACCATCCAGGACATGAGCGGCCGCATCCAGGTCTATGTCTCGGTTGACGACAGCGGCGCCGAAACACTCGAAGCCTTCAAGCACTACGACATCGGCGACTTCGTTGGCGTCGAAGGTACGCTGTTCAAGACGCAGAAGGGTGAGCTCACGGTGCGCGCAAAAAAACTGCGCCTGCTCACCAAGTCGCTGCGTCCCCTGCCTGAAAAATTCCACGGCCTCACTGACCAGGAACTGAAATACCGCCAGCGTTACGTCGACCTGATCGTCAATGCCGACACCCGCGAAGTCTTCGCCAAGCGTTCACGCATCATCCAGTCGGTGCGCAGCACGCTGATCGACGAGGGCTTTCTTGAAGTCGAGACGCCGATGATGCACCCCATTCCCGGCGGCGCGGCGGCGCGCCCCTTCAAGACCCACCACAACGCGCTGGACATGGAACTCTACCTTCGCATCGCGCCGGAGCTTTATCTGAAGCGCCTGGTGGTCGGCGGGCTGGAGAAGGTGTTCGAGGTCAACCGCAACTTCCGCAACGAGGGCATGTCGACCCGGCACAACCCTGAATTCACCATGCTTGAGTTCTACGCGGCGTACTGGCGCTACGAGCAGTTGATGAGCTTCATCGAAGGCATGCTGCGCCGCGCCGCGGAAACGGTGACCGGCAGTGCGGTGGTCAGCTATCAGGGCAAGACCATAGACTTCGCCAAACCTTTCGAACGCCTGACCATCACCGGCGCGATCAAAAAATACCGTCCCGACATTACTGATGAAGAACTGGCCAGCCGCGAACGCATCGTCAGCCGCCTCAATGCGATGAAGGTGTCGTTCCGCGAGCACGACGGCCTCGGCGGCCTGCAACTGACGCTGTTCGAAGCCACCGCTGAAGCCCAGCTCTTTGATCCGACCTTCATCATCGACTATCCGGCCGAAGTCTCGCCGCTGGCGCGCCGCAGCGATGCCAACCCCGAGATCACCGAACGCTTTGAACTGTTCATCGCCGGCCGCGAAATCGCCAACGGTTTCTCCGAGCTGAACGACCCCGAGGACCAGGCCGCGCGTTTCATGGAACAGGTCAAGCAGAAGGAAGCCGGCGACCACGAAGCCATGCACTACGACGCCGACTACATCCGTGCTCTGGAATACGGCCTGCCGCCCACCGGTGGCGCCGGCATCGGCATCGACCGCATGGTCATGCTGCTGACCGACAGCCCGTCAATCCGCGACGTGATCCTGTTTCCGCAGATGCGGCCGGAGTGATCCAGGCACAGCCGGCTTCGCAGGACAGCCCCTGTCCCGCCGGACCAAAACCGGATGTCAAGCCAGCGACACGGGGCAGAATGAACATGTAGTATCGCAAGCGCAGCCTTGTTTTTTCTGGAGGTTCACATGTTCGATCTTCGAGCTTCACGTGCCCTGATGTTCCTGATTGGCACATCCTTGGCATGGCTTGCCGGAGGTCCGGCACGGGCCGTTTATCCGGAAAAAACAGTCCGCGTGATCGTGCCTTCGCCACCAGGAGGCGGCAATGATGTGATGGCGCGTCTTGCAGCCCAGAAACTTTCCGACGCCTGGGGCAGGCAGGTGGTGGTGGACAACCGCCCTGGCGCGGGAGGCGCGATAGCCTTCGAGATGGCAGCGCGTTCGCCTGCGGACGGCTACACGCTGCTGCTCGGCAGCACCAACCTGACGGTATTGCCGGACATGCAGAAGGTGAATTACCACCCGATCAAGGACTTCGCCCCGATTTCCCTGATGGCGAAATCGATGAATCTGCTCCTTGTACATCCTTCGGTACCGGCGAAATCGGCGAAAGAGCTGATCGCCCTGGCAAAGACGCGACCGGGCAAGCTGAACTATGGCACCACGATAGCGACGTCGGTACATCTCGCCGCCGAATTGTTCAAGGCAAAGGCCGGCGTGAACATCGTGATGGTGCCGTACAAGGGCATGGGCCCGGCACTGGTCGACCTGATCTCGGGCCAGGTTGATGTCGCATTCGCCAACCCCGCCGCATCGCAGGCGCATGTGCGGTCCGGCCGGATGCGCGCGCTGGCGGTGACCGGTGACAAACGCTCCGCAATACTGCCGGATGTGCCGACGATAGCCGAGGCGGCAATTCCGGGTTTCGAGGCGAGCACCTGGTGGGGCATCCTCGCTCCTGCGGGCACTCACGCCGCCATCGTTGCGGAGATCAACACAAGGCTGGTCGCCGCTCTCGCGCAGCGCGACGTGATGGAGCGTGTCGCAGCACTCGGCGCGGACATGGCTGGCGGCGCGCCAGAACGGCTGGCCGATCACCTCAACGCCGAAATCATCAAGTGGCGCGACATCGTTCGCGCCGCAAACATCAGGCTGTAAATCCATTTCATCACAGGAGAACACCGGAATGAGCATCGTACGCAATGAGATCAGCGGTCACCTGAGCAAGACGGTCGAACACAACGGTACCGTCTACGTGGCCGGGACAACGGCCGAGGATCGTTCGGTCGGCATGAAGCAGCAGACCGAGCAGGTGCTGAAGCGGATCGACGGATTGCTCGCCAAAAGCGGCACCGACAAGTCGAAGCTGCTTTCGGCGACCGTCTATATTTCCGACATGAAGCAAAAGGCGGCGATGAACGAAGCCTGGCTGGCGTGGATTGACCTCAAGAACCCTCCCACCCGCGCCTGCGTGGCAGTGGAACTTGGCACTCCTGAAACCCTGGTCGAAATCGTCGTCACTGCCGCCAAGTAATTGGCGGCGGGTGGCCGCACCAGGGATCTACCGAAACGGAAATCAGTCATGACCGAAGACGAACTGCGTCTCTGCAATATCGAGGATCTGCGGCAGATCGCGAAGCGGCGCCTGCCCCGCGGCATATTCGAGTACATCGACGGCGCCGCTGAGGACGGCATCGCACGCCAGAATAACCGGGACGTGTACCGGTCACTCAAGATCAAGAACCGCGTGCTGAAAAATGTCTCGCAGCGCTCAACGGAGATGGAGATTTTCGGCAGGAAAATCGCCATGCCCTTCGCGATATCCCCGACGGCATCAGCCGGCCTGATGAGCGATCAGGGCGAGATCGCCCTGGCGAAGGCGGCGGCCCGGATGGGAGTCCCATGCACGGTGGCGACCAATTCGCTGAGCTCAATGGAGGAGATCATCGAGGCCGGAGGCGGCAACCTCTGGTTCCAGCTTTACATGTGGGTGGACAAAAAACTGCGGGCGGACTTCGTAGAACGGGTCAAGTCAGCCGGCTTTCAAACCCTGCTCGTCACCGTCGACGGCTCGGTCGGCGCCAACCGCGAGCACGACCGCAAGAACGGCTACTCGATGCCGCTGCGCTACTCGCCCAGGCTGATCGCGCAGGTTCTGGCCAATCCCGGCTGGTGCATGCGTGTCCTTGCACCGCAATACCTGAAACGCGGCGCCTTCAGGAAAGCGAACTATCCACCGGAGTTTGCGAGCAAGCTTACCGACAAGCCCAGCGACCACGAACTCACCAAACCCGACACCCAGTGCTGGGATGACATCAGGCGCATCCGCGATACCTGGCCGGGGCAGATGCTGGTGAAGGGGCTGCAGAGCTGGGAGGACGCCGTGCTCGCCGCGGACCACGGCATGGATGGTGTTGTGCTGTCGAACCACGGCGGCCGCTACCTGGACAGCGCGCCGGCACCGCTGCAGGTGGTGCCGGAGGTGCGCCGTGCCGTTGGTAACCGGCTGAAGATCATCATCGACAGCGGCGCGCGGCGCGGCTCCGATCTCATAAAAGCCATCGCGATGGGCGCAGACATGGTGATGTCCGGTCGGCCGACGCTCTACGGCTGCGCCGCCGCAGGCGAGGCCGGCGCCTATCGCGCGCTCGAGATATTCCAGACCGAGATGGACCGGGTGATGGCTCAAATCGGAGCGAACTGTGTCGATGAGCTCGGACCGCACATCTTCTGGGAACCTCCGCACTGGGTTCCCCGGCCCGGCGCCGAAGCACCGGCACTGCGTTCATCACCAGCATGAATGTCGAGGCAGACAAACCACTCTGGCAACCCTCACCCGAACGCATTGCTTCGGCCAGGCTGACGGCGTTCATGCGCCATGTCGCGCAGCGCGGCGGCCCGTCACTGCACGAATACAGCGCACTGCATGACTGGTCGGTCAAGCAGCCCGGAAATTTCTGGTCCGCCGTCTGGGATTTCTGCGGCGTCATCGGCGACCGCGGCAGCGATCGTTTATTGCAATATCCCGGACGTATGCCCGGTGCGCGCTGGTTTCCCGATGCACGCCTGAACTACGCGGAAAACCTGCTGAGGAATACCGGCAGCGGCGATGCCATCGTGTTCCGCGGCGAAAACCGCGTCGCCAGCCGCATCAGCCACGACGAGCTGCGCCACGAGGTTTCGCGCTTGGCCCAGGCGCTGCACGCGGCCGGCATACGCCCGGGAGACCGCGTCGCCGGCTACATGCCCAACCTGCCGGGCACCGTGATTGCGATGCTCGCCGCCTCCAGCCTCGGCGCGGTGTGGTCATCCTGCTCGCCGGATTTTGGCGTGCAGGGTGTGGTCGACCGCTTCGGCCAGATCGCACCGCGCATCCTGATTGCTGCCGACGGCTATTTCTACAACCGCAACACCATTGACAACCTGCCGCGGTTGCGGGAAATCATGGCGCAACTGCCCGGCGTCGAAAAACTGGTGGTGGTGCCCTACACCTGCGCCGCACCCGATCTCGCCGGCCTGCCGAAAGCGGTCAGCGTCCATGACTTCATGGCGCCGTTCAGCGCGAAGCCGCTGCACTTCGAGCGCCTGCCCTTCGACCATCCGTTGTTCATCATGTATTCCTCGGGCACCACCGGTGTGCCCAAGTGCATAATCCACGGCGCCGGCGGCACGCTGCTGCAGCACCTGAAGGAGCACGTGCTGCACACCGATATCGGCAACGGTGACCGGCTGTTCTATTTCACCACCTGCGGCTGGATGATGTGGAACTGGCTGGTCTCGGGCCTTGCCGCAGGCGCGACGCTGATGCTCTACGACGGCTCGCCCTTCCTCGCCAAAGGTTCTGTGCTGTGGGATTACGCCGCGGAGGAAAAAGTCAGCGTGTTCGGCACCTCGGCAAAATACATCGACGCGCTGGCCAAACTCGGCCTTGAGCCCGGCAAGACCCACGACCTGTCGGCACTGCGTGCGCTGCTCTCCACCGGTTCACCGCTGGTGCCGGAAAGTTTTGATTACGTTTACCGTTCGATCAAGTCCGACATCCAGCTCTCCTCGATCTCCGGTGGCACCGACATCATTTCCTGCTTCGCGCTGGGCTGCCCGGTATTGCCGGTGTGGCGCGGCGAGCTGCAGTGCCGCGGCCTCGGCATGAAAGTCGAGGTGTGGAACGACCAGGGCCGGCCGGTGCGTGGCGAAAAAGGCGAGCTGGTATGCACCACTCCCTTCCCGTCCATGCCCACCGGTTTCTGGAACGATGCGGACGGCGTGAAATACCGCGCAGCCTATTTCGAACGCTACCCCGGCATCTGGCACCACGGCGACTATGTCGAACTCACCGCGCACGACGGCCTGATGATTTACGGCCGCTCCGATGCCGTGCTCAATCCGGGAGGTGTGCGCATCGGCACAGCGGAAATCTATCGCCAGGTGGAGCGCCTTGACGAAGTGGTCGAAAGCCTCGCCATCGGCCAGGACTGGCCGCCGCAGAAACCCAATGACGTGCGTGTGGTGCTGTTCGTGCGCCTGCGCGACGGCCTGACGCTCGACACCGCGCTGGTCCAGCGCATCAAACAACAGATCCGCGACAACACCACGCCGCGCCATGTGCCGGCCGCTGTGGTGCAGGTCAGCGACATTCCGCGCACCAAGAGCGGCAAGATCGTTGAACTCGCGGTGCGCAATGTCGTACACGGCCAGCCGGTGAATAATGTCGAAGCGCTGGCCAATCCCGAAGCCCTGGAACATTTCCGCAATCGTGACGAATTGCGCAGTTGATTACACCACTGGGCACACAGCGAACTCCGTCACCCGCGTCGCCACCAGTTGATGAGGTAACACTTTGTAAATGCGGCAGTTTTTCACAGCCTTGCAGCCCGCGCTACGCTACAGTGGCGCCACTTTCCGTTGATAAAAGGAGCCACAACATGCCGGAAACCAAAAAACTCAATCCTCTGATCGTGCTTGCTGCAGTCTCGGTGACGTTGTTCAGCCTGCTCGGCATCGCCGCCATCACCGGTGTGCTGCCGACCTCGTTCTCGAAGCACAAGGATGCATCACTGCAAGCCGAAGCGGCAGCACCGGCCGCGGTACCGGCGTCGCCGAAAAGCGACAGCGGAAGCAAGACCGCTGCCGCACCGGTAAAACCGGCCGCAAAACCGGAAACTGCGAACCAGGTCGCTTCGGCCCAGCCGCCAGCCCCCGCTGCGCAGCCGGCAAAAGCGGCGCCGGTATGCAACAACTGCGGCGTGGTCAGTGAAGTACGTGCGATCAAGGAAAAAGGTGAAGGCAGCGGCCTCGGCGCGATTGCCGGTGGTGTTGTTGGCGGCCTGCTCGGCAACCAGGTCGGCGGCGGCAGCGGCCAGAAGATCGCCACCGTGGCAGGTGCCGCTGGCGGCGCTTATGCTGGACACCAGATCGAGAAAAATGTGAAATCGACGACACGTTACAGCGTCATCGTCAGCATGGATGATGGCAGTGTGCGCAGCTTTGCCTACGACAACCAGCCCGCCTTCCAGGCCGGTGCCAAGGTGAAGGTCGTCAACGGCGCGCTCACCGCCGGCTGATCCAGCCCCAAGCTTCTGCAAGCGCCCCCTGCGGGGGCGCTTTTTTTCGCCCGAATTTCGCCTGAATAACACTTCATCCTTGATGAATGGCCTTAAGTTATTGTTTTATTTACTATTTTTATCTCTTGAAATATACCCATATAGGGTATATATACGAGGCATGAAAACTTCTGCCACATCGCGGCTCTCCGCCAACGCCGTCATCGATCTGCCGATCAGCGGCATGACCTGCGCGGCCTGTGCCGCACGCATCGAAAAAACCCTGAACCGCCTGCCCGGTGTCAGTGCAGCGGTGAATTTCGCCACCGAGAGGGCGCATATTGAATACCCCGCCGCCACACTCGCCCCGGCCGATCTGATCGCCGCCGTACGCAAGGCCGGCTACGACGCCCAGGAACCGGCTGCAGGCGGTGACGAAGCACGCAAAGCCGAACGCCTCGCCGCCTACCACGGCGACCTGCGCCTGTTCATCATCTCCGCGCTGCTGACGCTGCCCTTTGCCGCGCTGATGCTGTACATGCTGACCGGCGCTCATCACGCTGCCTGGTTTCCACCGCTGGCGCAGTTGATCATTTCGCTGCCGGTGCAGTTCTGGATCGGCGGCCGCTTTTACACCGGCGCGTATCACGCGCTGCGCGGCGGCGGCGCGAACATGGATGTACTGATCGCCCTCGGCACCAGCGCCGCCTGGTTCCACAGCGCGGCCGTGGTGCTGCTCGGACTCGACGGCCACGTGTATTTCGAAGCCTCGGTCAGCATCATTACGCTGGTCTTCCTCGGCAAGCTGCTCGAGTCACGGGCACGCGCCCGCGCCTCCGCCGCCATCGAGGAACTGCTGCGCCTGCAACCACAGACCGCGCGCGTCGAACGCGACGGCCAGATCATCGAGATCCCGGTCGCCCAGTTGCGCAAGGGTGAGGTGTTCATCGTGCGTCCCGGCGAATCGGTACCGGTGGACGGCAAGGTGATCGAAGGCACATCGGATATCGACGAATCGCTGCTCACCGGTGAAAGCCTGCCGGTATCGAAGTCCACCGGCAGCACGGTGTTTGCCGCCACCATCAACGCCCAGGGCCTGCTGCGCTGCTCGGCCACCGGTATCGGCGCTGACACTGCTCTCGCCGGCATCGTGCGCCTGGTCGAGGAGGCACAAGGCTCGAAAGCACCGATCCAGCGCCTTGCCGACACCATCTCCGGAATTTTTGTGCCGGTGGTGCTGGTGATTGCCGCGATCACGCTGGCCGGCTGGTGGTGGTACAGCGGTTCTTTTGCCGATGCGCTGGTGCCTGCAGTCGCCGTGCTGGTGATCGCCTGCCCATGCGCGCTGGGGCTGGCCACACCCACCGCGATCATGGTCGGCAGCGGTGTCGGTGCCCGTGCCGGTGTGCTGATCCGTAATGCCGAAGCACTGGAGCGCGCCGGACATATCGATACCCTGGTGGTCGACAAGACCGGCACACTGACCCGCGGCAAGCCCGCGGTCACCGACATCATTGCCGCGCTCGGCGCAGAAGACGATGAACTGCTGCGTGTTGCAGCCGCGCTGGAAGCCGGTTCGGAACATCCGCTGGCGCAGGCCATCCTCGAACACGCCCGCGGCCGCGGCATCACGCCCGCGCCCGTCGGCAATTTCGCCGCCGTCACCGGCCACGGTGTGCGCGGCAGCATCAATGGCGAAACCGCGCTGCTTGGCTCACCGCGCTTCATCACCGAATCCGGATTCAATCTGAAAGAGGCCGCCGTCGTGCAACTGCAGGACGCCGGCAAGACCGTGGTCGGCGTCACCCGCGGCAGCCGCCTGCTCGGCCTGATCGCCATCGCCGATCCACTGCGCCCGAGTTCCCCCGCGGCCATCGCCGCGCTGCAGGGTCTGGGCATCGAAGTGATCATGCTCACCGGCGACAACCGCCGCACGGCGGCACGTATCGCCCGCGAGGCCGGCATCACCCGCTTTGAGGCCGAACTGCTGCCACAAGACAAGGCGCGCATCATCGGCGAACTGCAGAGCCAGGGCCGCCGTACCGGCATGACCGGTGATGGCGTCAATGACGCGCCGGCACTCGCCGCCGCCGGTGTCAGCTTCGCCATCGGCGCCGGCTCCGATGTCGCCATCCATGCCGCCGATGTCACCCTGATGCGCAGCGACCTGATGAGCGTGGTGGATGCCGTGCGCCTGTCACGCGCAACCTTCCGCAAGATCCGGCAGAACCTGTTTTTTGCCTTTTTCTACAACGCACTGGGCATCCCGCTCGCCGCGGCCGGCCTGCTCAATCCGGTGATTGCCGGCGCGGCGATGGCGATGAGTTCGGTGTCAGTCGTTGGCAACTCACTGCTGCTGAAGCGCGGAGCGATGAATAAACACAAACCTTCATGAACACGACAAAAGGAAAAAAATGGAAACCCTGAACATCCCAATCCTGGGCATGACCTGCATGGGCTGTGTCGGCAGCGTCAAGCGCGTGCTCGGCGGCATCGCCGGCGTGGCCAGCGCCGAAGTCATGCTGACACCGGGCTCCGCGACAGTGACCTATGACCCGGCAAAAACCAGCCCCGAAGCACTAAAGGCCGCGGTGACGGAGGCCGGTTATGACGTCGGCTGATCACTGCAGTGCCGGGCATGATGAACGCCATGTGGTGCAGCCGCACAAGGCGGCCATGCTGAGACGGCTGAATCGTGCGGAAGGTCAGATCCGGGGCATCGCGCAGATGGTGCGCGAGGACCGTTACTGCATCGACGTGCTGACCCAGGTCGCAGCGGTGCAGTCGGCGCTGGATGCTGTGGCGCTGCAACTGCTCGAAGACCACACCCGCGGCTGTGTGGCCGGCGCCATCCGTGAAAATCGCGGCGATCAGGCAATTGCCGAACTGATGGCGGTGGTCAAACGCTTCGCGCGCTGACTCTGCCTGTCCTGAACATCAATTCCAGATCTGCCACCAGGGTATCTTGCTGCGCCGCGGATCACCCTTCAGATAAGGGCTGTTGGGAAAATTCCTTTTCAGCACCCGCTCGGCATCGTCGCGAAGGTCATTCAGACCCATCGCATCGTAGGCACGGACCATGATCACCAACCCCTCTTCGTTGGCAGGCGCATTGGGATAAGTTTTCAGCGCGTACTGGGCGCGGTTGACCGCTGCAACAAAAGCCTTGCGCGTCATGTAGTAACGCGCGACATGGATCTCGTGCGAGGCCAGCGTGTTGACCAGGTAATTCATGCGCTGGATCGCGTCCGGCGTGTACTTGCTGTCCGGAAAACGCGTCGCCATCTCGCGGAAGGCCGCAAAGGCGTCCGCCGCGGCCTTGGGGTCACGCTCCGACTGGTCCTGCCCGCTGAAAAAACCGAGGACGCCGAGGTCGTCGTTGAAGTTGATCAGCCCCCGCAAGTAGAACATGTAATCGGCGTTGGGATGATTCGGATGCAGCCTGACAAAACGGTCAATGGTGGCCAGCGCTGAAGCCGGATCCTCGTTTTTCCACTGCGCGTAGGCCGATTCAACCATTGCCTGCTGTGCGAAGGCACCGAAGGGATAACGCGCCTCGATGCGTTCGTAATGTTTGATCGCATTTTCCCAGTTGCGCGCGGCGAGCTCGGAACGCGCCTCGGCATACAGTTTCTGCGCCGACCAGCCGCGGGTCTCGTCAACCTCAGGGCCGCCGAATACGCCGCAGCCGGCGAGGAGCGCGCCGAAGGCGAGCGAGAGGATTACCGTTAAAATGTTTCGCATGAATGAAAGCCGGAGAAAGAAGTCGGGCGGAACGACGGGCAGCGCCACCGGGGGAAAAACCGGGCCTATCAGCGAACACGCTGATTTGCCGCCGGAAAATTATACCGAATCCGCAGCACCCGCCGCGCAGGAACTGCGGGCTCCCGCCGATTGCGCCGGTTTACGCCTCGACCAGGCCCTGGCGCGGCTGCTGCCGCAGTACTCGCGGATGAGGCTGGCCGGCTGGGTCAAGGCCGGCCATGTGCTCGTCGATGGCGCCGCCGCCGGCGTGCGTGACAAGCTGCATGGCGGCGAACACATCCACATCGCGCCGCAGCCGACGCCTGAGGAAACCGCGTTCCGGCCCGAGTCACTGCCGATCAACATCGTGCATGAAGATGACACGCTGCTGGTCATCAACAAGCCGCCGGGCCTGGTGGTGCATCCCGGCAGCGGCAACTGGCAGGGCACCCTGCTCAACGCACTGCTTGCCCACTCACCACAGCTCTCCGGCGTGCCGCGCGCCGGCATCGTGCACCGCCTCGACAAGGACACCAGCGGCCTGCTGGTGGTCGCCAAGACCCTGACTGCGCAAACCGACCTGGTGCGCCAGCTTCAGGCACGCACCGTGTCGCGCGAATACCGCGCCGTGGTGCACGGCACGGTGCCGCGTAACGGACGCTGTGAGGGCCCCATCGGACGTGATCCTCGCAGCCGCACCAAAATGGCCGTGGTCCGTTCCGGCAAACCCGCGGTAACCCACTACAGCATCCTCGAAAAACTGGCGCGGGCGACTGTACTTGCCTGCAAGCTCGAAACCGGCCGCACCCACCAGATTCGCGTGCACCTGCAGAAACTCGGCCATCCGATCTGGGGTGATCCGGTGTACGGCAAAACCAACGCGCCGGCCGAACCGCAGTTCACGCGCCAGGCCCTGCACGCCGAACGCCTCGCGCTGCGCCACCCCGATCACGGCGAGACCGTACAATGGGAAGCCCCGCTGCCCGCCGACATGAAGGCCCTGATCAGGGCGCTGCGGGCAGAATCATGAGCGGCATTTCAAAGCACTACAGCGAACAGTACTGCATCATCCCGGACTGGCCGGCGCCGGCCGGCATACACGCGCTGGTCACCACCCGTGCCGGCGGTATCAGCAGCGGCCCCCACGGCAGTTTCAACCTGGGCCTCAAGGCCGGTGATGACGCTGCGGCGGTGATGCAGAACCGTGCCCGCCTGCAGACTCTGCTGCCGCAGCCGCCGCGCTGGCTGGCGCAGGTGCATGGCAGCCGCGTGGTTGATGCAGACAGATTGGGTGAAGAACCTGAAATCCCCGAAGCCGATGCCAGCGTGGCCGCGAATCCCGGCACCGTGTGCACAATCATGGTTGCCGACTGCCTGCCGGTATTGTTTTGCGACCGCGCAGGCCGCAGTGTCGGCGCCGCCCACGCCGGATGGCGCGGCCTCGCCGGCGGCGTACTCGCCAACACCGTGGCAAGGATGCCCGCCGCCCCCGCCGACCTGATCGCCTGGATCGGCCCCGGCATCGGCCCCGACGCTTTCGAAGTCGGCGACGATGTCTGGCAGGCCTTCTGCTCCCGCCATCCCGAAAACACCGAAGCCTTCCGCCGCCACACCCCCGGCAAATGGCTGTGCGACCTGCCGGCACTGGCACGCAAGGCCCTGCAACGCGCCGGTGTTGCCAACATCCACGGCGGCACACTCTGCACCTACAGCGACCCGCAATGCTTTTATTCGTACCGGCGCGACGGCGTCACCGGCAGGATGGCGGCGCTGGTCTGGAGAGCAGCGCTGAGCGATGAATGATGAGTGCCGAGTAAACACCAAGTCCTTGATTGCACTCATCATTCATCGCCCATCACTCATCGCTAAGTTATAATCCGCCCCTTTCCGGAATTCCCGCCTTGAACACCCTTTCCTGGATCATCCTCGCCACCCTCGCCGGCGGCGTGCTTTCGGCTGCCGCGGCCAGCCTGTTCGCAATCCAGGCCAAGGCCTCGCAGATACCGATGCTGGTGAGCTACGCGGTCGGCGCGCTGCTCGGCGCGGCCTTCATCGAAGTGCTGCCGCACGCGATCTACCAGAGCGACAGCATAGAGACCACGGCAGCGACGGTGCTTGGCGGCATCCTCGGTTTTTTTGTGCTCGAGAAACTGGTGCTGTGGCGGCACTGCCATTTCGAGGCATGCGAGGCTCACGATCCGCACGCGCCTGCACCACAAGCCCGGGAGCATGCCCATCAACACCACGATCACGGCCGCAGCGGTCTGATGATCCTGATCGGCGACACCTTCCACAACTTCGTCGATGGCGTGCTGATCGCGGCGGCCTTCATGGCCGACACCCAGCTCGGCATCGTCACCGCGGTGGCGATCATCGCCCACGAGGTGCCGCAGGAAGTCGGTGACTTCCTGATCCTGCTGCATTCCGGCTACAGCAAGCGCAAGGCGCTGCTGCTGAACATGCTCGCCAGCGCGGCAATGGTGGTCGGCGGCGTGCTCGCCTATTTCACACTGCAATCGGCGCAGGCCCTGGTCACGCCGCTGCTCGCGCTGGCGGCGGCAAGCATGCTCTATGTCGCGGTGGCCGACCTGATACCCGGCCTGCATCGGCGCACCGAGCTCTCCGCCACACTGCAGCAGGTACTGCTGATCGGCCTCGGTATCGCGACGATCTGGCTGGTGAGCAGCTGGGCGCACAGCCACTGAAAACGGCAGGTGGCGTGTTATCGTTGCCGCACGCGTGCTGCAACAGACCCGCAATCTTTGAGCACCATACTGCCGCCCGATGTCCGCCCCGAACCCCCAGCCCGATCTCACCGAAGCCTACGCCGCACTGGGCCGCATGCTGCTCGGCAATGCCGCCACCAAACTTGGCTCGACCGGTGCACTGCCCGACCCCGCGGAAATGATGAAGCTGCAGGCCGAGGCGATGGCCGCCGACAGCCAACACTGGCTCGAACTCAACAACCGCTATTACCGCCAGCAGCTCGAGCTGTGGCAGTCCTTCGCAGGCACCGCCGACGCCCCGAAACCGGCGCCGCCGCAGGACCGGCGCTTCCGCGCGCCGGAATGGCAGGAGCCCTACTTCAGCTACCTGGCCAATTCCTACATGCTCTCTGCACGCTGGCTCGAAGAAACCGCTGCGGCCGCCAAACTCGAAGGCCAGGCAAAGCAGAAGCTGCAGTTCTATACAAAACAGCTGACCGATGCGCTGTCGCCGGCGAACTTCCCTTGGACCAATCCCGAGGCGATCAAGCTCGCCGCGGCCACCGAAGGTGACAGCATCAACCGCGGCCTGAAAAATCTCGCCGCCGACATCAACAAGGGCCTGGTCACGATGACCGACGAAGCGGCCTTTGAAGTGGGCCGCAACCTCGCCATCAGCCCCGGCGCGGTGGTCCACGAAAACGACTTCATCCAGCTGATCCAGTACGCGCCTCTGACCGCGACTGTGTTCGAGAAACCGCTGCTGATCGTGCCACCCTGCATCAACAAGTACTACATCCTCGACCTGCAGCCGGAAAACTCCTTCGTCCGCCATGCCGTTGAACAGGGCCACACCGTGTTCATGGTGTCCTGGCGCAACATGCCGCCGGAGATGGGCGGCGTGACCTGGGATGACTACCTGGAGCACGGCGTGCTGCGCGCGATCGAGGTTGTACGCGACATCGGCGGCGTGCAGCAGATCAACGCCCTAGGCTTCTGCGTTGGCGGCACCCTGCTCGCCTGCGCGCTGGCGGTGCTGCGCGCACGAGGGGAAAACCCCGTATCGAGCCTGACCCTGCTCACCACGATGCTCGATTTCAGCGATACCGGCGAACTTTCGGTATTCGTCGATGAAGCCTATGTCGCCGCGCGCGAGACCGAGTTCGCCGGTGGCGGCGTGCTGCGCGGCCGCGAACTCGCGCTGACCTTCGCCAGCCTGCGCGCCAACGACCTGATCTGGCCGTACGTGGTCAACAACTACCTGAAGGGCAACACTCCGCCGCCCTTCGACCTGCTCTACTGGAACGGCGACGGCGCCAACCTGCCGGGCGCGATGTACTGCCAGTACATCCGCCAGACTTACCTTGAAAACCGCCTGCGCGAACCCGGCGCGTTGAGCATGTGCGGCGTGCCGGTGGACCTCGGTGCGGTGGACATGCCGGCCTACATCCTCGCCGCGCGCGAAGATCACATCGTACCCTGGCGCACCGCCTATGCCAGCACCGCGCTGCTTGGCGGACCGCTGCAGTTTGTGCTCGCCGCCAGCGGCCACATCGCCGGGGTGATCAACCCGCCGGCCGCAGGCAAGCGCAGTCATTGGACACATCCCGGCATCGCGCCGGATGCCGAATCCTGGATGGAGGGCGCCGAATCACGGCCCGGCAGCTGGTGGCCGCACTGGGCACAGTGGCTGTCCGGATATTCAGGCGGGCAGACGCCTGCACCGTCCACCGCCGGCAACAGCCGCCACCGCGCTGGCGAGGCCGCGCCCGGACGTTATGTGCGCGAGAGAATTCCCTGAACCGGGTGCTCAGGCCGCGATAATTGCTGTTAAATTAGAAATCGTTAATCACCGCGTATTTACTGGAGGAGAACAGAAATGACGCACGTCGCAGTGGTAACCGGCGGTATGGGAGGCCTCGGTGAGGCCATCTGCATGAAGCTTGGCAAAATGGGCTACAAGGTGGTGGCCACGTATTCGCCCGGCAACAGCAAATACAACGACTGGCTGGCGGAGATGAAAAAGCAGGGCTACGACTTCCACGCCGTGCCGGTTGACGTGACCAGCTTCGAATCCTGCCAGCAGGCGGTGGCGCAGATCAGCAAGGACATCGGTCCCGTCGATGTGCTGGTCAACAACGCCGGCATCACCCGCGACACCACCTTCCGCAAGATGGATTTGGCGGCCTGGCAGGCGGTGATCAACACCAACCTCGACAGTGTGTTCAACATGACCAAACCGGTGATCGACGGCATGGCCGAGCGCGGCTGGGGCCGCGTCATCAACGTGTCCTCGGTGAACGGCCAGAAAGGCGCGTTCGGCCAGACCAACTACTCCGCTGCCAAGGCCGGCATGCACGGCTTCACCAAGGCGGCTGCGCTGGAATACGCCAAAAAAGGCGTCACCGTGAACACCATTTCGCCCGGCTACATCGGCACCAAGATGGTGATGGCGATTCCGAAAGAAGTGCTCGACTCGAAAATCGTGCCGCAGATTCCAGTGGGCCGCCTCGGCAAACCCGAAGAAGTCGCAGGCCTCGTTGCCTACCTGTGTTCGGAAGAAGCGGCCTTCGTCACCGGCGCCAACATCGCGATCAACGGCGGCCAGCACATGCAGTAAGGCATCGTCAAACCAGCCGCCACAGTTGCAGCAACGCCCGACCGGAAACCGGCCGGGCGTTTTTGTTTGGGCTCCGGGCGCAGCACAGCGCCATGTTATAAGTTATTGTTTTTTAAAGAATTTTTTATCCATTTTGATTGCAACGCAACATGGGCCTGTGCGATAATGATTCACCCAACTGAAGAGCAAAGAGGTCTGCAATGAGTTCACAGGCCCGCACCATCAAGAAGTATCCGAACCGCCGCCTCTACGACACCGAAACCAGCAGCTACATCACGCTGGCCGACGTAAAAAAACTGGTGCTCGACAACGTCGAATTCAAGGTCGAAGACGCCAAGACCAAGGATGACCTCACGCGCAGCATCCTGCTGCAGATCATCCTTGAGGAAGAGTCCGCTGGCGATCCGATGTTCTCCAGTGACTCGCTGTCACAGATCATCCGCCTCTATGGCAACGCCATGCAGGGCATGATGGGCGGCTACCTCGAGAAGAATATCCAGACCTTCATGCAGATCCAGCAGAAGCTGCAGGACCAGTCGCGCCAGGTCTATGGCCAGAACCCGATGCTCAACTCGGACACCTGGAACGAATTCGTCAAGATGCAGGGTCCGGCGATGCAGGGCCTGATGAGCCGCTACCTTGAGCAGAGCGCGCGCACCTTCGTCGACATGCAGAACCAGCTGCAGACGCAAACCCGCAACCTCTGGGGCAACTTCCCCTTCCCCGGTTTTCCCGGTGCCGGTGAAACCAAAAAGGACGGCGAAGAACCGAAGTCGTAACCCTGAGTCTTCACTTGACGCTCGTGTAACTGGTAACTGAATACGCAGCAAGCCTCACCCGCCACCGCCGTGCCCGCCAAAACCCCGCAGAACAAGCCCGCCCGCAGCCGGGTGGCTCCCGCGCCTCCGCGCAAGGTCGGCTTCGTCTCGCTCGGCTGCCCCAAGGCCACCGTTGACTCCGAGCACATCCTGACCCGGCTGCGCGCCGAGGGTTACCTGATCGCGCCGAGCTACCGCGACGCCGACCTGGTGGTGGTCAACACCTGCGGCTTCATCGACAGCGCGGTCGAGGAATCCCTCGATGCCATCGGCGAGGCGCTGCATGAAAACGGTCGTGTCATCGTCACCGGCTGCCTCGGTGCCAAGGGCGACATTGTCCGAGAAACCCATCCCAAGGTGCTCGCCGTCACCGGCCCGCACGCCACTGATGCGGTGATGGAGGCTGTGCACATCCACCTGCCCAAGCCGCACGATCCCTATACTGACCTGGTGCCGCCGCAGGGTATCCGGCTGACGCCAAAGCACTACGCCTACCTGAAGATTTCAGAAGGCTGTAACCACCGCTGCAGCTTCTGCATCATCCCGTCGATGCGCGGCGACCTGGTCAGCCGGCCGATCGGCGACGTGATGACCGAGGCCGAAAGCCTGGTCAAGGCCGGCGTCAGGGAACTGCTGGTGATCTCGCAGGACACCAGCGCCTATGGCGTCGACATCAAATACCGCACAGGCTTTTGGGGCGGACGGCCGATCCGCACGCGCATGCTCGACCTCGCCAGGGCGTTGGCCGAGCTTGATGTATGGGTGCGCCTGCACTATGTCTATCCCTATCCGCATGTCGATGAAGTGATTCCGTTGATGAGCGAGGGCCGCCTGCTGCCCTACCTCGACGTGCCCTTCCAGCACGCCAGCCCGCGCATCCTCAAGCTGATGAAGCGCCCGGCAAATGCGGAAGGCACCCTCAAGCGCATCCGCGACTGGCGTGCGATCTGCCCCGAACTGACCATCCGCAGCACCTTCATCACCGGCTTCCCCGGCGAGACCGACCGCGAATTCGAAGAGCTGCTCGCCTTCCTTGAAGAAGCCCAGCTCGACCGCGTCGGCTGTTTTGCCTATTCACCAGTCGAAGGCGCGGCCGCCAACGCACTGCCCGATGCCGTGCCCGAAGGCCTCAAGGAAGAACGCCGCGCCCGCTTCATGGCGGTGCAGGAAAAAATCAGCGCGGCACGACTGAAAAACAAGGTCGGCCGCAAGCTCACCGTGCTGGTTGACGAGGTAGGTCCCGAAGGCGCCATCGCGCGCTCCAGCGCCGATGCGCCGGAAATTGACGGCGTGGTACACATCGGCAATGGCGGCGACCTCAAACCCGGCGATCTGGTTGAAGTCAAGGTCACCCGCGCCGATGCCCACGACCTCTGGGCGACGCTGCCCGGATTACGCGCGGCAAAATAATCCATGCTGCAGACGCTGCGGCGCTGGGCGAAGCTGCTGAAAAGCGACATCGTCGCACTGTGGTTCGCCTATCGTGATCCACGCACCCCCTGGTATGCCAAAGCGGTCACGCTGCTGGTGGTGGCCTATGCCTTCAGCCCGATCGACCTGATCCCGGATTTCATACCGGTGCTCGGCTTCGTGGATGACGCCATCCTGCTGCCACTGGGCATCTGGCTCGCACTGAAGCTGGTGCCGGCGCCGATGATGGTGCAGGCCCGCGCCGCGGCGCAAGCCTGGCTCGCCGCGCGCAGGCCTAAGCCGCGCAACTATATTGCCGCGGCGGTGTTTGTCGCGTTATGGTGCGTCCTCGCCTGGCTGCTGTGGCGATGGTTTACTGCCCAATCATGACCAATAACCCGAACACCACCCCAAAAAAAGAAACCCTGCTGCAGCGCCTGCGCAAAAGCCGCGCCGGAGGCCCCGCGGTTTCGGTGCGGGAGCTGTCACGGGTGATATTGTTCGCCGCGGTGGTGATCGGTCTCGCGTTTTTCATCGCATGGCGCTTTGTGCGGCCGGCGCCGCCCGATCACTTCATCATCGCCACCGGCACCGAATCCGGCGCCTACCACCTTTTCGCGCAGCGTTACCGCGACCTGCTCGCGCAGCAGAAAATCCGCGTCGAACTGCGTCCGACCAGCGGCTCGGTGGAAAACCTGAATCTGCTCAATGATTACGAGTCCAGCGTTGAAGTCGCGCTGATCCAGGGCGGCCTCGCCGAGAACACGGAAGAGGAGCCCACGCTGCGCTCGCTGGGCGCGCTGTATTACGAACCGCTGTGGGTGTTCTACCGCGCGGACAATGAATTCAACCGCCTGACCCAGCTCGTCGGCAAACGCATCGCCGCCGGCCCAGAGGGCAGCGGCACACGCCGGCTTGCCGCCACCCTGCTGCGGGAGAGCGGCGCCACCCGCCAGGCTTCGCAGCTGTCACCGCTCACCGGCATGGCGGCAGCGCAGGCCCTGCGCCAGGGCCGCGTCGATGCCGCGCTGTTTGTCGCATCACCCGCCGCGCCGGTGGTGCAGGCGCTGCTCAAAGACCCGGACATCCGCCTGATGAGCCTTGCCCATGCCGAGGCCTTTGCCCAGCGTTTCGGCTACCTGTCTGCGGTGACGCTGCTGCGCGGCTCGGTCGACATCGCCGCCGACGTTCCGCCACGCAATGTGAGCATGGTCGCGGTCACCGCGCACCTGGTGGCGCGCGACGATTTCCACCCGGCGCTGGTGTCGGTGCTGCTGCAGGCGGCGACCAAGGTGCACAGTGGCAGCGGTGTATTCCACAAGGCCGGTGAGTTTCCGTCGCCGCGCGGCGGTGATTTCCCGGTGAGCGAAGATGCCACGCGCTACTACAAATCCGGCCCGCCCTTTTTGCAGCGCTATATGCCGTTCTGGGTGGCCAACCTGATCGAGCGCCTGCTGGTGCTGCTGGTGCCGCTGATCGCGGTGGTGATCCCGATGATGCGTATCATGCCCGCGCTTTACGACTGGCAGGTCAAGCGCAAGATTTTCCGCTGGTACCGCGAGCTGAAAGCCGTCGAAATCGAGATGCAGGATGGCGCGGGAGTCACCGACGCGCCGGCGCTGCTGACGCGGCTGTCCGAAATCGAGCGCGGCGTCGCAGCGACCAAGGTGCCGCTGAACTACTGGGATTACGTCTACACCCTGCGCGGCCACATCGACCTGGTGCGTGCGCGGCTCAGTGGCCAGGCCGCGGCGCCCAAACCACTGCCGGCGCCACCAGGTTGATCAAAAATAATCAATAAAATCAACTGGTTATTTAATTCCCCTCAACACAGCCAGCACTCCCGCAAGGCTCATTCCGCGGTGCGCAGCCGGCTCGGCCGCAGCACACCCGCCTGCTCCAGTGTCGGATAGGCCACCGCGCAGATGTGCGAATTGATGCGCTTCAGGTCACGGATCACGTCGAGGTGCAATGCGCTGGTCTCGATGCTCTGCAGCGTTTGCTCCTGCAACCGGCGCAGGTGGCTCTCGGCATAGGCGCGCTCGAGGTTGCGGAACTGCTCCTTTTCCGCGATCAGCCGCTGCGCGGTGCGCAGGTCGGGATTGACGAAAATGTTCAGGCCGAGCTGCAGGTTGGCGACCACGCGACCGTGCAGATGCTCGATCTCGGCCATGCCCGCCTCGGAAAAGCTCCATTGCTTGCGCGCCTTTTTCTCCGCCAATTCCATCAGATTCTTGTCGATGATGTCGCCGACATGCTCAAGGTTGATGGTGAGCGAGATGATCTCGGTCCAGCGCCGCCCCTCGCGCTCGTCGAGCGCCTCCTGGCTGATCTGGGTGAGATAGGTCTTGATCGCCGTGTAGAGACGGTCCACGTCGTCATCCATCTTGCGGATCACGGCGGCCTTGGCGTTGTCATTGCTGCGCAGGACCTCGATCACGCCCTGCAGCATGCGCTCCACCAGATCGCCCAGGCGCAGCACTTCGCGCGCGGCACATGAAATCGCCAGCGTCGGCGAATCGAGCGCGACCGGATCGAGGTAGCGCGGCACCGACTCCGAGTTGCCCTGCGGCGGCGCGGCAGGCAGCAGCTTTTCCACCACCGACCCCACCACCTCGGTGAGGCCGATGAACAGCAACGCGATGACCAGGTTGAACAGCACGTGGAAGTACAGCACCTGCGGGCCGGGGGCGGCGACAACGTCCGCCAGCAACTGCTGCGCATAATCGAGCAGCGGCAGCATGATCACGCAGCCCGCGACCTTGAACACCATGTTGCCGAGCGCGACCCGCCGCGCCTCGGGCGTGGTGCGCGCGGTGACCAGAACCGCGAGCAGGCCGCTGCCGAGATTGGCGCCGACCACCAGCGCCAGCGCCACGTCGGTGGGTATCACCAGCGCCGTGGTCAGCGCGGCGATCAGCAGCACCACCGCGAGGCTGGAATGGCAGAGCAGCGTGATCAGCGCCGCCAGCAGCAGGTCGAGGAACACATCGCCGGTCAGTGTGGCAAACAGCACCTTCACCGTTTCCGCGGTGCGCATCGGCTGTGTCGCCTCCACGATCAGGCGCAGCGCAAGGATGATCACGCCGAGGCCGATCAGGATGCGGCCGATGCGGCCCGCGCGGCGGCCGTGGTAGGACAGGAACAGCACCACGCCGGTGATGATCAGCAGCGGCGACAGCCAGGAAAGGTCGAAGGAAAGCGCCACCGCGAGCAGGCTGGTGCTGACGTCGGCGCCGAGCATGATCGCCAGCGCCGGCGCGGTGGCGATCAGCCCCGAGCCGACGAAGGACGTGGCAATCAGCGCGGTCGCGGTACTGCTCTGCAGCAGCGCGGTGACGCCGAGCCCGGCGGCGAAAGCCTTGAAGCGGTTGCTGACGCTGTCGGCGAGCACCCGGCGCAGGTCGGCGCCAAACACGCGCACGATGCCACTGCGCACGATGTGGGTGCCCCAGACCAGCAGCGCCACCGCAGCCAGCAGGTTGAGCAGTGCGGTCATCAGGAAAAAGCCGTCATTGCAGCGTACCGTTCAACGCAAAATCAAAGATCTGGTGGCTCTTCAGACGGTTGCAGGCCGCGCGCACGCGATAAGCCTCGTTCAGCGGCTCCGACACGATGAAAGGCACTGTAGCCTCCGACACACCGCCGTGGGTGCGCAGGCGATGCCCGGCGAGGCCGGAGAGATCATGGTCGGAGGCCGAGGCACCGATGCACACATTCGACGCGGCGATCACCGCCACATCGCCCTCTCGATCAGGCGGCAGCTCGTATTGCGCGCACACTGTTTCGCGGTCAAGCGCAGCCTCGATGCCGGGAATGTCGCGGATCTCGGCGATGATTTCGCGCGCGGTCGCCTTGCCGCGGCACCACACGCGCACGAAGCCGCCCAGCGCGCCATGGTGCGCGACAAAGGCATCGGTGATCGGGCAGATCACCTGGGTATCACCCTTGCCGAAGCGCTTGTCGAGGATGTCCTGCAGCCAGATCACGTTGGGTTTGCCCTGCGCATCGGACTTGTCGTTCATGCCGTGGTCCGCGGTCAGCGCCACCACCGCACCGAGGCCATAAAGCCGGCCGAAACGGCGGTCGATCTCCTGGTAGAAGCGCCGCGCCTCGGCTGCGTCGGGCGCGCACTTGTGCTGCACATAGTCGGTCAGCGACAGATACATGATGTCGCGCGGCTCCCGCTCCAGCAGCTTGATGCCGGCATCGAGCACGAACAGCGACAACTCCATCGAATACATGTCGGGCTGCGGCGCGCCAACGAACTCGAGCACGTTTTCGATGCCGTTCTCGGCCATCGTGCATTTGGACGCAAACTCGGAGGAGAAGCTGATATTGCCGCGCGAAACATCGAGATTCTTGCCGAGCTGGCGGCGCAGCTTGTCCTTGGCGGTGATCGAGACCACCCGCGCGCCGGCAGCGCCGAAGCAGCTGAGGATGGTGTCGCCGCGCAGCAGTTCCGGACCGGTCATCACCACCGGCTTGCCGGTGGCCATGTCGAGGTAGAAATTGCCGGAAATGCCGTGCTTCGAGGCCGGCGTACCGGTGATGATCGACATGTTGTTGGGGCAGGTGAAACTGGGCATGGTGCCCTCAGCCAGCGTCGCGAAACCCTTTTGCATGAAGCGCGCGATGTTGGGTATGCAGCCTTCGGCCAGATATTGCTTCAGGTAGGCCGGATCACCACCGTCGATGCACACCACCACCACCGGGCGGCGCGGCCAGCGGTATTCGATGTCATTCACGGTGACTGCGGCTGGATGGTGACTCATGGCTTTCCTCTTGTGATCGTCGGAACTGGAATGATGGAACGGCTGTGTGTCGGTTTTGCGTCCGCGCGATTCAGGCGGCCCGGCCCGAGGCCCTGGCCTCGCGGGCACGGTGCAGGCGGTCGCGGCTGCCCAACGCATGTGCCTGCAGCAGCCGCGCAGCAAGGCCGGCGTCGGCGCCGGCGATCGCCTCGACCACAGCCTCGTGCTCGCGCGTCGAACGGGTGATGTTTTCGGCATCATGGCGCAGCATTTCGCGGCGCAGCAGCTTCAGCTCGTTGACCACGCGGCGGTAGTTTGCGGCCAGCGCGGCATTGCCGGCAGCCTCGGCCAGCGCATCATGAAATTCAAGGTTCAGGGGCAGGTAGGCGTCGGCCTCGCGCTCACGCGATGCCGCGCGCATGCGCTTGAGCAGCGCGCGCAGGCGGGCGTGCGGCGCTGCGCGGCGAGCTGCCCGATCATCGCCTCCAGCGCGGCCCGCACCTCGTAGATCTGGTCGGCTTCTTCCAGCGAGATCTCGCGCACGAACACGCCGCGGTTCTTCTCGGTGCGCACCAGCCCGGCCTGCTCCAGGGCGCGGAAGGCCTCGCGCACGGGACCGCGCGAAACGCCCAGGGCGCTGGAAAAATCCATCTCGTTGAGCTTCTCGCCGGCCGCGAGCGTGCCGCTGACAATGCGGCGCTCGATCTCCTGGCGCACCAGAGTGTTCAGCGATTCCTCGCGCAGCACGCGCAGCGCGCCCTGCATGGGATCAGCCGGCATCACGGCGGCGGAAGGGGCGGCAGATTTCATGCGCCTCTCCCCGCGGCATTCGCCTTCCACGACATCAAGCGCGCCGGGAATGAAGATACCGGGTTGAACAACCTGCAATCCAGGTGCGCCATCATCTTCAAACCCTTGCTGGAAGCCATATTGCGATTAGACCGTGCCGACTGTATATTGTCAACAATATACATAAAAAGAAGAAACTGAACCAGCCACTGCAATACGGTTGCAATGTGGCCCGCCCAGACTGACGGGCTTTGATCATCGCAATACCGACTCCGGAGGAAAATGATGAAGACCCCACGCCGACTGGTTCCGACCCTCGCCTGCTGCCTGCTGCCACTGACCGGCATTGCCGCCGACTATCCGAACAAGTCCATCCGCATGCTGGTGGGCTTTCCGCCGGGCGGCAGCACCGACACGCTGGCGCGGCAAGTCGTGCAGGCCCTGGCGCCCGCGATGAAGCAGCAGATCATCGTCGACAACCGCCCCGGCGCCACCGGCATCATCGCCGCGGAGACCACGGCCAAGGCCAATCCCGACGGCTACACCATCATGATGGCCACCGTCGCCACCCATGCCATCAACCCGGCGCTGTTCAGCAAGGTGCCGTTTGACGCGGCGAAAGATTTTTCCGCAGTGACGCTGGTCGCAAAATACCCGCTGCTGCTCGCAATAAACCCCGGCCTGCCGGCTAAATCGGTGCGCGAACTGGTTGAACTCGCCAAAGCCAAGCCGGGTTCACTGCGCTATTCGTCCTCGGGCAGCGGATCACCCGGCCACCTGTCCGCGGAAATGTTCCGCATCGCCTCCAAAACCGACATGCTGCATGTGCCGTACAAGGGCGGTTCCCCGGCGCTGGCCGCAGTAATCGCCGGCGAATGCCAGATCAATTTCGGCACGCTGCCGGGCATGATGCCGCACGCCAAGGCCAACCGGCTGCGCGCGCTGGCGGTAACCACCAACACCCGTTCGCCCGCCCTGCCTGATGTGCCGACGGTCGCCGAATCCGGCCTGCCCGGCTTTGACGTCAGCTCCTGGGCCGGCGTGGTGGTGCCTGCCGGCACACCGAAGCCGGTCATCGCCGAGCTGCACCGGCAGATCACCGGCGTGCTCAAGGAACCGGGCTTGAACACCCGCCTCTCCGCCGAAGGTGCGCCGCCGGTCGGCAACACCCCGGAGGAGTTCGGCAAGTTCATGCGCGAAGAACTGGTGAAGTGGGCCGCCGCCGTCAAGCAGTCCGGCGCGCGCGTCGACTGATCAGGCGGTGACCGTCGCCGCGGCGAAAAACGCCGCGGCGTCAGCAACCTCCCGCGTCCGTTTCATCGGCGGCAGGCTGCGCCAGATGCGCTTGCCATAGGCTTTGGAAATCAGCCGCGGGTCGCAGATCATCAGCACGCCACGGTCCGCCTCGTCGCGGATCAACCGGCCGGCACCCTGCTTCAGCGAGATCACCGCACGCGGCAACTGATACTCCATGAAGGCGTTGCGGCCTTCGGCGTTGATTTTTTCAATCCGCGCGGCGAGCACCGGATCATCCGGCGGCGCGAAGGGCAGCTTGTCAATCACCACCAGTGACAGCGCTTCGCCGCGCACGTCCACGCCTTCCCAGAACGACTGGCTGCCGATCAGCACCGCATTGCCGAGATCACGAAAGCGCTGGAGCAGCTCGCTGCGCGAGCCCTCGCCCTGCACCAGCAGCGGGTAATCCCAGCCACGACGCTTGAATTCATCCACCAGCAGTTCGCGCGCATCACGCAGCGCGCGCAGGCTGGTGAACAGCAAAAACGCCCGGCCGCGGCTCGCTTCCAGCACCGGCAGCGCGGCCTCGACCACGGCACGGGTGTAGTCCGGCGTGTTTGGTTCCGGCAGGCCCTGCGGCACATAGAGCAGGCCTTGCCGGTCAAAGTCGAAAGGGCTGGGCCAGCTCGCGGTCTGCGCCTGCTCCAGCCCCAGCTCGTTGACGTAATGCGAGAAATCGCCATTCACCGACAGCGTCGCCGAAGTGAACACCCAGGCCCGCGCCTGCGCCTCGACCTGCTTGCGGAAAATCTCCGCGATCGACAGCGGCGTGGCATTGAACTGCACTGACTGGTGAAATACTTCCACCCAGCGCACCAGCGTGGCGTCGCTGTCCGCACTCCAGCCGGCGAGTTGCGCGCGCAGCGCATCGGCACGCTCGAAACATTTCTGCAGCCCCTCGCTGCGGCCGGCCTGGCTGTGCAGGGTTTCGGCCAGCGCCTCCAGTTTGCCGCTGGCCTCGGCCAGTGCCTCGTTGATCACCCGGCGCGGCTTGATCGCGCTGGCCGGCATGCGCAGGCCGCTTTCGTCAAACGCCAGGCGCAGGTCGCGCGCCGCCTTTTCCACGGCGTTCGCCGCCTCGGGCAGCGCGGCAAAATCCCTGGCCGAAGTCGCGCCCTCGATGCGCGCATCACGCGCCAGCTCGACAATCTGCGTGGTCGACACCGACTGCCCGAAAAACAGGCTCGCGGTTTCCGGCAGCTGGTGCGCTTCGTCAAAAATCACCGTATTGCAGGCGGGCAGCAATTCGGCCACGCTTTCCTCGCGCAACACCAGGTCGGCGAAGAACAGGTGATGGTTGACCACCACCACGTCCGACTCCAGCGCCTGCTTGCGCGCCTTCATCACAAAACATTTGTCGAAATGCTCGCACTGCGAGCCGAGGCAGTTGTCGCGGGTCGAGGTCACCAGCGGCCACACCGAAGCCTGCTCCGGTACCTCGGCGCAGTCCGCACGGTCGCCGGTGGTAGAGATGCGCGCGAAGCTGTCGATGGCGGCCAGATGCATCACGTCATCACGCGAAGGCAGCCGGCCATCGAACTTGGCGCGCTCGAGATGATGGTGGCAGACGTAGTTCGCGCGCCCCTTCAGCAGCGCCACCGTCACCGGCACCTTCAATGCATTACGCACCACCGGAATGTCACGATTGAACAGCTGGTCCTGCAGCGTCTTGGTGCCGGTGGAGATGATCACCTTGCCACCGGACAGCAGCGCCGGCACCAGATAGGCAAAGGTCTTGCCCGTGCCCGTGCCCGCCTCTGCAACTATAACCTGTTGATTATTAATTACTTTTTTTATTGCCTCGGCCATCTCCAGTTGCCCGGGGCGGGCACGGAAGCCGGGCACGACCTGCGCAAGCGCGCCGGTGGCGGAGAAGACGGAAGCGAGATCGGACACGCGGCGGAGTTTATCAGGCCGTCTATGCTCTTGATCGCCTAAACCCCTTCCTCACCCCACCCGCTGCACCACAAACTCGATCGCGCACTCCCCCACTGGCGTCATCGTTTGGTCCACACGTTTTGCAGGGTTGGCAGCGAGGCGGTAACGGTAGGTTGCGTCGAGCAGTTCGATTTTCAGCACACGTATCTGCGGCTCGATGCTGGCGAGCAAATCAAACAGGTTGATGCTCACCGGCGACCAGGACTTGCGCTTGTGCAGGGTGAAGGTGTGTTTGTGGTCGGCGTTGAAGGTCGAGGGAAATTTTCCCTGTTCGTAGAGGTCTTCGTCGGGCACCAGGCAGACCAGGTGCCCGCCGCGCTTGAGGATGCGCAGCCAGTTGGCGAGCGCCGCGCGCGGGTCGCGCATGTGTTCGAGGCAGTGCGAGGAATGTACAAAATTGAAGCTCTGGTCGGCAACGCCGGCCATGTCCTGCGCATCGCCATCCTTCAAATCCCATGCCCGGCAGGATTTCATCAGCGGGAAAAAATCGTGGTACTGCGCCAGCGGGTCAGGCCCCGAGCCGATGTCGATGCCGTCGCCGGTAAAGTAACGCGTGGCGAAGCGCGAGTCGCTCAGCCGCCGGAAAATTGCCTTGCTGGTTTCATGCATCGTCGTTCTTTCTTCTACATCCGCAATTCGATGAGGTACGGGCCGTTGACGGCGACGCCGCGGCGGAACTGTGTGGTCAGTTCGTCCAGCGACGCAGCACTTCCCGCCTCCACGCCATAACCTTTGGCCAGAGAAACCCAGTCGAGGTCGGGCCGATCGAGGGTCAGCATCGAGCGCGCATTCGCGCCGGGTGCCGCGGCACCCACATTGCTCAGTTCACCGAGCAGTATCTTGTAAGCGCGATTGGCGAACACCACCATGGTCACGTCGAGGTTCTCGCGCGCCATGGTCCACAGCGCCTGCAACGTGTACTGCGCGCTGCCGTCGCCTTCGAAGGCCACCACCTTGCGCCCCGGCGCGGCAATCGCGGCGCCGGTGGCGGCGGCCGGGCCCCAGCCGATGGAGCCGCCCATGATGTTGAGCCAGTCATGCGGACGCGCGCCCATCATCGCCCCGGTGAAGGCGCGGCCGCTGGTCACCGCCTCGTCGATAACGATGGCATCCTCCGGCAGCAGTATGTTGAACAGCGCGCCGAGGCCTTCGAGGGTGACCGCGCCGGTGGGCAGCGCCGCATCATGGCAGGCGGTATTGACCCGCGGCGCGGTACCCCGCGCACCCAGCGCATCGGCCAGCGCTTCGAGCGCATGTTCGAGGTCGGCTTCGGCGCCAGCCACCGGGGTGACCGTGCAACCCTCAGGCACCAGCACGCTGGGCTTGCCGGGATAGGCAAAAAAAGACACCGGCGTCTTGGCCCCGACCAGCAGCAGTTGCTGCACATCTTTCAGCATCGCCAGCGCGGCATCCACGGCAAAAGGCAGTTGCCGCACCTGCGTGCGCCCCGCGCCGCGTTCCATGCGCGCATTGTTGAATTCGCAGAACAGCGCGCAGCCGGTGTGGGCGGCAATACGCCCAGCCCATTCCAGCGCCTTGCCGCGCAGTGCTGCGCCACCGAGCAAAATCGCTGCAGGCTTGCCGGAACGCAGCACCTTCGCCGCCGCGTCGATGGCTGCATCATCCACTCTGGCACGCGGCTGCGGCGCGGCAACCACTACCGGACCATCGGCCTCGCCCCAGGCGGTGTCGGCGGGCAGGATCAGCGTCGCGATCTGTCCCGGTGCAGTGCGTGCTGCCGTGATCGCTTTTGCGCCATCAGCGGCCACAGCCTGCGCCGAGCGTGAAGTCAGCACCCAGTCCGACATCGGCCGCGCCACGCCTTCGATATCGGCCGTCAGCGGCGCATCGTGCTTGATGTGGTAACTCGCGTGCTCGCCGACGATGTTGACCATGCCCGAGCGCGCCTTTTTTGCGTTGTGAAGGTTGGCGAGCCCGTTGCCCAGCCCCGGCCCGAGGTGCAGCAGCGTCGCCGCCGGCTTGCCCGCCATGCGGAAATAACCATCGGCCGCGCCGGTGACCACGCCCTCGAACAGGCCGAGGATGCAGCGCACGCCCTCGACGCGATCGAGCGCGGACACAAAATGCATTTCGGAAGTGCCGGGGTTGGCGAAGCAGACATTGACTTCGCCGTTGACAAGCGTGCGTACGAGGCTTTCGGCACCGTTCATTTTATTTATTTAAAACAATGGGTTATGAATCAAGGGTGGCAACATCTGAAAATTACGCGCAGAAGCTGCAGCTAGGCAGTGTAACGAGGGGTCGCACACTCCGACAATGCGCCTGTTTGCCGGCCGGGCGCCGCACACCGCTCCACGTTCCGGACGCCTTGACGCCCGTGGATGTTCAGCATTGAATCGCGCTACTTCAACACGGAGAACAAGATGCTGATCGTCGATTCACAAGTGCACATCTGGGGCGCCAACACACCGGAACGGCCGTGGCCGGCGCGCGCGCATGCGCAGCGCGAAATCCCGCTGGGCCATGAGCAACTGCTGAAGGACATGGACGAAGCCGGCGTTGACCGCGTGGTGATCGTGCCGCCGTCGTGGGAGGGTGACCGCAACGACCTCGCGATCGAGGCCGTCAAAAAACACCCGGACCGCTTCGCGATCATGGGCCGCTTCAATCCGGAAGCGCCTGATGCCAAAACCGTGATCAAGACCTGGCTGCAGCAGCCGGGCATGTTCGGCATGCGCTTCACCTTTCACATTCCCGTACTGCAGCAACCGCTGGTCGAAGGCAAGTTCGACTGGGTCTGGGCCGAGGCCGAAAAACTCGGCATCCAGCTGATGGTGCTGGTGCCGCAGGATTTTGTGCACGCCATCGACAAGGTCGCCGGGCGTTATCCCGGCCTGAAGATCGTGATGGACCACATGGCGCTGTCGAGCGGCAAGCCCGAGGACGAAACCTTCCGCAACTTCGACAAGCTGCTGCCCATCGCCAAACGCCCCAATGTTGCGGTCAAGGCCAGCGCCCTGCCCAGCTACATCAACGAACCCTTCCCCTTCAGCCGCGCCCAGACCTACGCCAAACGCGCCTTCGATGCCTTCGGCCCGAAACGCCTGTTCTGGGGCAGCGACTGGTCGCGCTCGCCGGTGCCGTACCGCCAGCATGTCGAGATGTGGCAGCAGGCCTCATGGCTCAGCGCCAGCGACAAGGAATGGGTGCTCGGCCGCGGGATTTGTGAATGGCTGGGCTGGAAGATTCCCTGAGCCTGCAGCATGCGCGAAGCACTGACCGCACTCATCATCCGTCTCGGTCGTGGCGGTACTGTCACCGCTGTGACCTCGGCATCGGTGGTGCTTTCCGTGGGCATCACCTACCTGCTGATGCAGGCCTTCGGCACCCAACCCGAGCTGCAGCCCCTGGTCATTTCGGCGCTGGTACCGCTGCTGGTGGCCTCGACGGTCAGCTGGGGGGTCGTTGAAGTGCTGTTCCGGCTACATCAACTGGAGGGTGAAATACGGCAGATCGCCAACTTCGACATGATCACCGGCACCATGACCCGGCACGCCTTTTTCTCCGCAGCGCAAATCGCACACCGCATCGCCACACGCAACCAGTCCGCTCTTTCCGCGATCACCATCGACATCGACAATTTCAAGCACATCAACGACACCCATGGCCATGCCGGCGGCGACCAAGTGCTGAAAATCTTCGGTAACACACTGCTTCAATGCGCGCGAAAAAGCGACATTGTCGGCCGTATCGGCGGTGAAGAGTTCGTGATGGTGCTGCCCGATACCTCGCTTGAAGGCGCCACCCACCTCGGCAACAAAGTTCGTTCCGCCACGCTCCACACCCGCGTCGAACACGACGGAAAACCCATCCCGTTCAGCGTCAGCATCGGAGCCGCCGAAATCAGCCTTCCCGATAAAACTTCCCTTGAAGACCTGCTGCGACATTCGGACCAGGCCCTGTACGCCGCAAAGCGCATCGGAAAAAATGCCGTCATGGCCCTGCCCGCCAAATCAAAGCGGCAATCAGCGCCGGCCTGAACCCGGCAAAGACCGCAACCAGCGCCACGACCCGCCCAATCGCAAGCCGGTGGCATAACACCCCAAGCCCCCTGAAATCCTTTCCCCGAAGCCGCCACAAGCGACTCACGCCATGACCGCCCGATCGCAACTGCTCGACACCGAAGGCTTCAATCAGCTCGCGCGCACCCGCGACGGCTACTGCCTTTACAACCGCAACGACCGCTACGTCGGTCCGGCAATCGAAACCTACGGCGAATTCAGCGCGCACGAGCGCGACCTGCTGCTGCAGCTCTGCGCGCCGGGTGATGTGGTGTTTGAGGTCGGCGCCAACATCGGCGCGCATGCCGTGGAGCTGTCGCGCCATGTCGGACCGAATGGCGCGGTGTTCGCCTTCGAGCCGCAACGTGTGGTGTTCCAGGCGCTGTGTGCCAACGTCGCGATCAACAGCCTCGCCAACGTGCACTGCCACTGGATGGCGCTGGGCGAGGCCACTGGCAGGATCAACGTGCCGTTCCTGGATCCGGCACGGCCGCAGAACTTCGGCGGCCTGTCGATGGGCGGCGATGCCGGGCGATCCGAAACCGTGGATTGCCGCACGCTCGACCACTTCATCGATCTGCCGCGGCTGCGGCTGGTCAAGATCGACGTCGAGGGCATGGAGCAGGCGGTGATCAAAGGTGGGCGCCGGCTGATCGACAAGTTCAAGCCGCTGCTCTATCTGGAAAACGACCGCGTCGAGCAGTCGGAATCACTGATACGGCTGCTCGACAGCCTCGGCTATGACCTCTACTGGCACCTGCCGCCGTTGTTCAACAAGAACAACTTTTACGGTGTGGCCGAGAATATTTTCCCGAAGCTGGCCTCGTTCAACATGATCGGGGTACATCGCGAAAACGCGCTGGCAAAACTGGATTTTCCGAAAATCACCGACTTCAGCGCTCATCCGCTGAAACGCTGACCGGTTTCCTGGCCTCCGGCGGGGTCAGCCCCATCGACACGTAGATCTCGGTGAGCTTCTCGATACCCATGTCGGCCGGCTTCACCCACTCCACCGGCACGTAAAGCAGGCCTCCGCCGATCGGCACCGGCGCAGTCGGCACCAGCACCGCGAAATAATCACGGCCGTCGATTTTCACCGGGTCGGCATTCGGCGCCAGTGCCAGCACCGCGACCCCGTCACCGCCAAAAAAACACCACACCGCGCTCATCGCGCCGATGTCGCCCTGCTTGCGCTCGAGCAGGCCGATGAAGCGCTGGGTGAAATCGTAGAGGCCGCCGACCAGCGGAATGCGCCGTAACGTGACGTTGATGAACTGCGCCAGGGGTTTGCGCAGCCCCAGGCGCAGCGCCAGCCCGAGCAGGTAGATCGCCGCGACCAGCATCAGGGTGCCGATCAGGTAGGTCACCGGCGAGTCGCCGGCAATGGTGTAACCCAGCGCCAGGAAAAAACGGCCGATTCCGCTGCCCGGCCCCAGATAGTGGTTGAGCAGGCTGATCAGCCAGCCCAGCACCGCCAGCGTCAATGCCAATGGCAAAAACACCACCAGCCCGGCGAGCCAGGTGGCAATGATCGAATCGAGACTGCGCCTGAACATATCCCTTCGCACCTTCAAATAAGTTTTACCGGCCATCAGCGACTACAATGCGAGGCAGGGCCAAACGAAGCTTGGCTGATCCCGTGGAGATTGTCGATGAAACGCTGGTTGTTTTTGTTGGTGACCCATGCCATGGCCCTTGGGGTGGGCGCCGGGCTGGGCATCTACATGCTGCCGATCCTGACCGCACCGCCGGCACCCACTGCCAGTGAAGTGCAGGCAAATGCCGGTGCGGTGCTCTACAAGACCGAATTCCGCCGCAACCTGAAGGACAGCGACACCTTTCACTGGGGCGAGGGCATGGTGTCGATCAGCCGCAGCAGCATCGTGCTCGCGGGCCGCATCGCGCCGGGACCGGATTACAAGCTCTACCTGTCGCCGGAATTCGTCGAGACCGAAGCCGATTTCAAGCGCCTGAAATCACGCATGGTGCGGGTCGGTGACGTGCGAACTTTCGATAATTTCATCGTGGCAGTACCGTCAAACATCGACCCCGAAAAGTACCGCGCGGTGATCATCTGGTGCGAGGCCTTCAGCGAGTTCATCACCGCGGCGCAATACCGCTGAACCGGCCGGCAGCGGATCATGGCACCGGCAGGCTACCTACAAGTCATCGAATTCTGGTTCGGCACGGCTGAAGACAACGCCACCGCCGCGCGTGAACAGAAAAAGCTGTGGTGGGGCAAGGATGAGGCCACGGACACCGACATCCGCAGCCGCTTCGGCCGGCTGGTGGCAGCGGCGGCCGGTGGAGCCCATGCCGGCTGGGCCGATATCCCGCGAGGACGGCTGGCGCTGATCCTGCTATTCGACCAGTTCCCGCGCAACATCCATCGCGGCTCGGCACGCGCCTTCGAACACGACATGCTGGCGCGGCGGCTCACCGTGGACGGCATCGAAAATGGCGCCGACCAGGCCTTGCGTCCCATTGAACGGGTTTTTTTTTACCTGCCGCTGGAGCACTCGGAATCGCAGGAACACCAGGAGCGCTGCGTCGAGCTGTTCCTGAAGCTCGCCGCTGCCGCGCCGGAAGCCGAGCGTGAATTGTTTCGCGGCTACGTCCAATATGCCGAGCGCCACCGCGACATCATCAACCGCTTCGGCCGTTTCCCGCACCGCAACGCCGTGCTGGGCCGCGCATCAACGCCGGAAGAAACGGAATTCCTGAAACGGCCGGGTTCTTCGTTCTGACGTTCAGGTCAGGGCAGCACGTCGACCTTGACCTGCACACCGCGCCGCTCATTCACGCGCAGGCTGCGGGTACCGAGGATTTCGCTGCGGTTGTCGCTGCGGTCCTCGCTGATGCCGCCCAGGTCGATCCACTCGCCGAGGCGGCCGGATACCGTGGTCACCACACGCTGCACATTGACCGCGCCGCGTCTGTCAGGGTCAAACTGCTCGCGCCGCGGATCGATGTCCAGCGTGACGCGGTCACCCTGCAGCCTCGGCAGCACATTAAAACCGGTGTTGACGTCCCGGTAATCGGTGGTGTCGATGACGCGGTCGACGATCTGGCCGTTGACCACGGTACGCACCACCTGGCGGTTGGGTACCGGCCGCGATTCACCGACGCGGATGAAGGCGCTGTAACCCTCCAGCACCTGCACCGTCTGCGCGATGCGCTCCTGCCCCTGCTGATTGGATTCGACCACCCGGGCGCGCAGCCGGTCATCACCGTCACGGAACACCACATTGCCGCCCTCGCGGGAGCCACTGCCGGGCAGGGTGACCCGTGCATCGCGGCCGCCGATGCTGCCGGAGAGCTCGGCCTCGCGCCGCGCACGCTCGCCGTCGGCGACCTGGCGCACGGTGATCAGCAGCCGCCGCGGCGCGGTGTCGATGCTCTCCAGCACCTTGCGGATCTGCGCCAGCTCGCCGGGGCTGGCACGGACCACCAGCTGGTTCTGGAAGCTGCTGATGCTCGATTCGCGGCCAAGCAGCGGCTGCAGCACCGGAATCACCTGGTCGGCCTGGCGGTAACGCAACTGGATGACCTCGACCATGCCCTGGGCCGCGACCACGGTGGCGGCACAGAGCATGGCCAGGCCTAATAGACCGTTGCAAAATGAGCTTGGCGATAAGTGCTTCATGAGAGTCTCAACGCGGTTCTGAGGCAGTCAGTGTACGCGCCGGGCGTAACCTCGGGCGTTAAAATTTAACCTTTACAATCATATGCTTGTTGATTAAAGTCCGCGCATGAAAAAAGCCGCTGCCCTGCTTTTGCTGGCATTTCTGCCGCCCCTGGCCGCCCACGCCAGTGACGTCGCAGACCCGCCCGCCTTTGCCGTCGGCAGCAGCACCGCAGCCCCCGAGGGTGTACTCGGCCAGACCCAGGAACTGGTGCTGCGCGCATTAAGCTTCATCGGCGTGCGCTACAAATGGGGCGGCAATTCGCCCGACACCGGATTCGACTGCAGCGGCCTGATCCGCTACGTTTATCAGCAAGTCACCGGACTCGCCCTGCCCGGCAACGCGCGTGAAATAAGCGAGGTCGGCATCAAGGTCGAACGCAGCGAGCTGCGCCCCGGCGATCTGGTGTTTTTCAACACGCTGCGCCGGCCGTTTTCACATGTCGGCATCTATCTCGGCGAGGCGCGCTTTGTTCATGCCCCCAGCCGCGGCGGCCGCGTCGAAATCGTCGACATGTCGGAACGCTACTGGCAACAGCGATTTAACGGCGCCCGCCGCCTGGCGATTTAGCCGTTACGCGATTAACCCCGGCGCTGCGGCGCCTCCGGCTGATGCAGTCTTGCGCCATCCGGGCGGAATCCTGCCTCCACTTTGATAACAATAATTCTCATTCCCCTTGTGTAATGAGAATGGTTCTTGATAATATTCGGATATCCACAGCAATACCCTCCGATATCAATCGATAACTAATTGTTTTATAAGGACTATTTATGAAATCCTTGAAAGCCCTCGCAATCACCCTGACCCTCGCAGTCACCCCGGCCCTGGCCCAGGACAACCTGCTCAACCTGTATTCCTCGCGCCACTATCAGACCGATGACGCGTTGTATGCCAACTTCAGCAAAACCACCGGCATCAAGCTGAACCGCATTGAAGCCGGCGAAGATCCGCTGATCGAGCGCATCCGCAACGAGGGCGCGGCCTCGCCAGCCGATGTGCTGGTGACCGTCGATGCCGGCCGCCTGTGGCGCGCCGAGCAGATGGGCCTGTTTCAGCCGATCGAATCGAAAGTGCTGGCGAGCCGCCTGCCCGATAACATGCGCAACCCCAACAACCAGTGGTTCGGCTTCTCGGCGCGCGCACGTGTGCTGGTCTACAACAAGTCGATGCTCAAGGCAGGCGAAGTGCTGAACTACGAAGACCTCGCCGACCCCAAACTCAGGGGCAAGGTCTGCACCCGTTCCGGCGGCCACATCTACAACCTGTCGCTGATGAGCGCGCTGATCGAACACTGGGGCGAAGCCAGGGCCGAGTCCTGGGCCAGGGGGGTGGTGGCCAATCTCGCCCGTGCGCCGCGCGGCGGTGACACCGACCAGATCAAGGCGGTGGCGGCCGGCGAATGCGCGGTGGCGATCAGCAACAGCTACTACTACGTGCGCCTGATGCGCTCGGAAAATGCCGATGAACGCAAGGTGGTCGATGCCACCGCGCTGGTGTGGCCCAACCAGAAAAGTATCGGCACCCACATGAACGTGTCGGGCGCCGGTGTGCTGAAGACCTCGAAAAACCGCGACGCCGCGGTGAAATACCTGGAGTATCTGGCGGGCGACGCCGCGCAGAGCTACTTCGCCGAGGGCAACAACGAATGGCCGGTGGCCAGGGGTGCCCCGCTCAACAACAAGGCGCTGGCTTCACTCGGCAGCTTCAGGCAGGACACGCTGAACATCAGCGCGCTGGGCAAGAACCAGGCGCTGGCGCAGAAGATTTTCGACCGCGCCGGCTGGCGTTAATCGCCGGCCTGGGCTCCGCCCCCGGGACGCAGAATCATCCTTGAGAGCAGGATCAACGGCAGCAGCCCGGCCAGCACGATGGTCAGGGCTGCAGTCGAAGCTTCTGCAAGGCGTTCATCAGCAGCAAGGTTGTAGGCCTGCACCGCCAGCGTGTCGAAATTGAAGGGCCTCATGACAAAGGTCGCGGGCAATTCCTTCATCACATCGACAAACACCAGCAGCCCCGCCGAGAGCGCGCTGCGCCAGAGCAGCGGCGCATGCACCTTCAGCAGCGTTGCAGCCGGGCCGTAGCCCAGCGAGCGCGCGGCGTCATCCATGTTCGGCGTGACCTTGGCCATGCCCGCCTCCACCGCCTGCAGCGACACCGCAAAAAAACGCACCAGATAGGCATAGACCAGAGCGGCAATGCCGCCGGTGAGAATCAGCCCGGGATTGGCGCCGGTCGCCGACTCGATCCAGCCCGCGATCAGGTGATCAAGCCGGGTCACTGGGATCAGCACACCAACCGCGATCACCGCGCCGGGCACCGCATAACCAAGTCCGGCGATGCGGTTGGCCGCCCGTGTCCAGTTCGAGCGTGTCGCGCGCGCGGCGTAGCCCACCACCAGCGCCAGCAGCACCGCAAGCAGTGATGTGACCAGCGCCAGCACCACGGTGTTGCGGGTCAGCGTCAGGTAACGCGTGCCGAACTGCGCATCGCCGGAAGTGATCGCCATCTCCAGCATCACGCCGGCCGGCAGCAGGAAGCCCAGCACCAGCGGTGTCACGCAGAACATCAGTGCCGCCGCCGCGCGCCAGCCGCGCAGGTGATAGACATTGCGCAGCCGCTTGCGGTGCGAGGCGTTGTGAAAACCGGCGCGGCTGCGGCTGGCGCGTTCGATCAGCAGCAGCAGGAACACGAATCCGAGCAGCACCGCCGAAAGCTGCGCCGCCGCAGTGTGGTCACCCAGCGAAAACCACGCGCGGAAAATGCCGGTGGTGAAAGTCTGCACGCCGAAGTACGACACCGTGCCGTAATCGGCCAGTGTTTCCATCAGCGCCAGCGCCACGCCGGCAACAATACCGGGCCGCGCCAGCGGCAGCGCGACACGGCGGAAGGTGCCCCAGGGCCCGTAACCGGAAACCCGCGCCACCTCGAGCATGCTGTCGGACTGCTCCAGAAACGCCGCGCGCGCCAGCAGATAGACATAGGGATAGAGCACCAGCGACAGCATCACCACCGCGCCGCCGAGCGAACGCACATCCGGAAACCAGTAGTCGCCGGCCTTCCAGCCCATCCACTCACGCAGCATCGACTGCACGGGGCCGGCGAACTGCAGCAGGTCGGTATAGGCATAAGCCATCACGTACGCCGGCACCGCCATCGGCAACAGCAAAGCCCACTCGAACAGGCGATGGCCGGGAAAACGGCACATCGTGGTGATCCAGGCCGTGGTCACACCACCGACAGTGACACCAGCGGCGACGCCACACATCAGCAGCAGCGAATTGCGTATGTATTCCGGCAGCACCGTGGATGCGAGGTGGTTCCAGGTGCCGGTGGATGGAGCGGCAAGATTGAACATCACAACCAGCACCGGCAGCGCAAGCAGTGCCGCCAGCAGCACCGCGATTGCGGTCAGCGGGCGCGGCAAGGGCCAGCGCAAGGAGCGCGGGCCTGAAAGTATGTCGGAAGGATTCATCAAACGGGTTGGGATGAATACCGTGCAGATATGCTAAGTGCCGGAAAATTCAGGGAAAATCATTTTAACAAGAATCATTATCAGCAGCCAAACGCTATAATTGCGGCATGTCTGCACGCCTCGAATTCAGCGCTGTCCACCACACCTACGGCAACACTGCCGTGCTGCATGGCGTCGACTTCACGGTCGAGCCCGGCGACATTGCCTGCCTGCTAGGTGCCAGCGGCTGCGGCAAGACCACGGTCCTGCGCTGTATCGCGGGCTTCGAAGCGCTGCGCTCGGGACGGGTTTCACTCGACGGTGAAGTGTTGAGCGAGACCGGGCTGACCCTGCCACCCGAGCAGCGCCGCATCGGTGTGGTGTTTCAGGATTACGCACTGTTCCCGCACCTCACCGTCGCCGGCAACATCGCCTTCGGCCTGCGCAACAGCAGCGCCGTGGAACGAGATGCGCGGTTGCAGCAGTTGCTTGAACTGGTCGGCCTGCCCGGTGCGGGCCGCAAATACACCCACGAACTTTCCGGCGGTCAGCAGCAACGCGTGGCGCTGGCGCGGGCACTGGCGCCGCGGCCGCGCCTGTTGCTGCTTGATGAGCCCTTCTCCAATCTCGATGTCGAGATGCGCGAGCGTCTCAGCGTGGAAGTACGCGACATCCTGAAACGCGAGGGCATCACCGCAGTTCTGGTCACCCACGATCAAAACGAAGCCTTCAACATCGCCGACCATATCGGCGTCATGCGCGGCGGTCGCATCGAACAATGGGATACTCCCTACCGCCTGTATCACGAGCCGCGGACACGTTACGCCGCCGACTTCATCGGCCAGGGGAATTTTCTGCAGGGCACCGTGCTTGATGGCGGTAATGTCCGGCTAGAAGTCGGCGAGTTCACGCCGGACGCCCCTTTGCAATGGCCTGCCGGCACCGAGGTCGATGTACTGCTTCGCCCCGACGATGTTCTGCACGATGACGCCAGCCCGATGCAGGCCACGGTGTTGCACAAGGCCTTCCGCGGTGCCGAATTTCTCTACACGCTGCAACTGCCGCAGGGCGGTCGTGTGTATTCCCTGGTGCCGAGCCACCACAATCACGCACTGGGTGAAAAAATCGGCATCCGGCTGGAGCTCGATCACCTGGTCGCCTACAAACGCGACGCGTCCGCCTAAGGCGCCACCGGCCGTCCCTGGCGCAGCAAATGCGCCAGTTCATTGACCACCATCGCATAATTGATGCTGCGGTTGTAGCGGGTGATCACATAGAAATTGTTGAGCCCCAGCCAGTAGCGCGGCCCGGCAGCGGACTGCGTCACAAACAGCGTGGCCAGCGCCTCATCGGCCACCGGTTCAAGCGGCACCACACCGCGCTTGCGATACTCGGCCACCGCGAGGTGGGGCTGCAGACCCAGCCCCAGCAGCGTATCCAGCGGGCTGTTCCCGACATCAACCGGAATCACCACCGGCTCACCCTCGCGCCAGCCGAACTCGCGGTAGTAATTGGCCACGCTGCCGATGGCATCGGGGACACGGCGCAGGTCGCGCACGCCGTCACCGTCGAAATCCACCGCGTACTTGCGATAGCTGCCGGGCATGAACTGCGGAATGCCGATGGCACCGGCAAACGAGCCGCGCAGGCCGGACCCAAGCTGGCTGTTCTCGCGGGTCAGCAGCAGGAACTGCTCCAGCTCACCGCGGAAAAATTCGGCGCGCCGCGGATAACCGAAGGCCAGCGTGGTCAATGCATCCAGCACCACCACATTGCCGGTGAGTTTGCCGAACAGGGTTTCGATGCCGATAGTGGCCACAATCAGCTCCGGCGGCACCTGATAACGTGCGGCGGCGCGATCAAGCAGTGCCTGGTGTTCATTCCAGAACTGCAGGCCGGCACGGATGCGGCTGTCGGTGATGTGCCGGTTGCGGAACTCGTGCCAGGGCAGCGCAGTGGCCGGCGCATCCATGGCGCGGATGATGCCGTTCAGGAAACGGGTCTCGCGCAGGGTTTTTTCCAGCATGGCCGCATCAAAGCCATGACGCTCCGCCATCCCGGCGGCAAATGCAGCGATCGGACTTGCCACCTGCCCGGCCTCGCTGCGGGACTCCGCTGCGAAAGCCTGCGTTGCACAAACGACGAACAGCAGCGCGGCAATTCCGCGCCAGAGTGGATGCTGCTTGAGATTGTTTGCCAAACCGCCCGCCCCGCAAAAAACTGACGAGGCGGAGATTACCAGAGCGGCGGCAGATCACCGCCGGGGTGATCGGTTTACAGCGGCGTTGCCTGCGGCGGCTTGCTGGAGGGCAGGCCGGAGTCGTTGCTGCCACCCTCGATCGGAGGCATCGGCACGTTGTGGTAGGGATCCACCACGGTGCCCTTGCCGACATGCATCGACAGCAGGGTACGGCCGATGGCCAGCCACTGCTCCCGGGCTTCGGCCGGCATGGCTTCGTAAGTCTTGATCAGGCCAACCACGTCCCCGTCAGCCAGGTCCACCTGTGTCGGCGCGGTATCACCCACCGCCAGCCAGCGTGCGCGCACCTGCAGCGCGTCAGCCACCTTGTAGAGGTTCTCGTGGGTCATGTTCTTGGTGTCGCCGTTGATCCAGCGATGAACCGTCTGCCGCGGCAGACTGATTCGGCGCCCGAGCTCAGCCACCGATTTCATGCCGCAGGTGGCCATCGCCGCACGAATCCTTGCGGCGATCGAGTTACTCGGGTCTGCGGGTTCCGCCTTGATTCGGCCTCGGCCCATGCTTTGCGCTCCATTCAACATGCGGGTCACTGTGCGGTGACACGGTAATTCGCATGTCTTACGGCAAACTTACTTTGAGCCTTGTTTTGCAGCAAAGGAGTGTCGTTCGCTGGCTACATCGGCTTAAGCCATGTTGACGTCATCCATTCGTGACCTCGTGTGAGGCACGGTTTACCCGGCAATGCATCCTGCCCCTGCCACAAAACGTCCCGAATGATGATCGGGCAACCTCAGCCCACGATGCGCCGGGTCAGAATGATGATCGGGCAACCTCAGCCCACGATGCGCCGGGTCACCGCCCGGCTGTTGCCGAAGCAGGGCACGTAAACCGAATGGGTGCCGGGGCCGCCGGCGATGATCAACTGGATGTCCTCCGGCCGCGGCGAGATCGGCAGCATCGTATCCGGCGTCAGTTCTCCGAGTTCCGGCGTACGTGAAGCCCGTGCGCGGTCGATCTCCTTCAAGCTCAGCTGCTTCACCGCCATTTTCGAGCGCTGCCACAGCTCGCGTTTGACGCGTGCCTTGTCCCAGCCTTCACGGTGAAAAATTTCAGCGTGTTCACTGCCGAGGATCAGCCACGGTTCACCGCCATGCACGTATTCATTGCTCGGCGGATGGATCATCGTTTCGGCAATCACCCGCGCCAGCTCGTCAGCCGCCTTGGCATGGGTGTTCATGTTCATCGTGCCTTCGGCGCCGACCACAGTCACCGTGCTGTCGCCGGCGGCAAAGCCGCGCTCGACATGCAGCGGTTGCCAGGGATGACCGATTTCGTTTTCGGCGCAGCAGAAGGTGAACTTGCCCGGCTGGCCGTGGGTGGCGCGGTCCATCTCGCCGGGCAGCGCGCCGCCGATATTTTGCAGGATCAGCCGCATCGCGCGGCCCAGCGTGGCATTGGCCCAGTCGCCCTGGCCGATACAGTTGAAGCCGGCACTGACGCCGAGCCTGGCCGAAAGCGGCCCGTTGATCACCAGCCACACCGCCACCGGATTGGTCGTCGCCTGGATTGCCTGCAGGTTGAACGCGGGATCAGCCACCGCCCCGGTCGCGGCGATCAACACCGGCAGCACTTCCGGATCGCAGCCGGCCATCACCGCGTTGACGGCGATACGCTCCACCGTTGCCGCGCCGTAAGCCGGCGCGACACGGGCGATCACCTCATGCCGGCCGCGGCGGACCCGCGCCAGCATGCGTTCAACCCGCGCCGCGGTCGGCGGCACGATCGGCAGGCCGTCGCTCCAGCGGCGTTCGCGATAGAGGCGGTTGATCGCGTCGAGGTCGTCCGCTGCCTCGATCAGCGGCGCTGCATCAGGCGCAGTCATTTTATTTCTCCAGCCAACAATTTCGCGATGTCATCGACACATTGTTCGGCGATCCTGCGCACATCCTCGCGCGTGCGCCCGCCGAAGGGATGCGGAATGACCGCAATCGGCAGCGCGGCATTACCCAGCGCACGTGCCTGCGCGCGGCCCAGCGTCTGGAAGGCGGTGGAACAGACCGTCACTGCGGCCTTGCCCTGCTTCGTCACCTCGATGCTGTCGTGGACACTCCACGACGAACAGGAGCCTCAGTCGCCGGAGCCGGCGATGACCACATCACATTCACCACTGAGTGCGGCAATCACCGCAGGATCCGCCGGGATTGAAGCCGAAGTCTTGCGCTGCTTCAGCACACGCGCCACGCCGTAGCGGCTTTGCAGCAGCTCGGCGAGGTCATCCACAAGGTGATGGAAATTCGGCTTCGCGTTGTCGATGAAGCCGACCACGGCACCAGCCAGTTTCAGGCCTTGCATCGCGGGCTTTGCCAGCGCATCACCGCGCGGTGCGGTCGGATCGTAGAGTCGGATGGTTGCGCTCATCTGGGATATCTCATAAGTATTTGTTTTAATTTAATATTTTATTCAAGGCGGATATTCGCCTGCTGCACCAGTGTGACCCAGGTCTTGATCTCGCCGGCAATGAAGGACTGCAGCTCCTGTGGTGTGCCGCCGATCGGTGTCGCACCCATTGCGAGCAACTGTTCGCGCAGTTGCGGCGCGGCCAGCGCACGCACCGTATCGCCGTGAACACGCTGGATGATCGCCTGCGGTGTGCGTGCCGGCGCGAGCAGTGCGTACCACAAGGTCGATTGATAACCGGGCACGGTCTCGGCCAGCGCAGGCACATCGGGATAGGCCGGCGAGCGTTTCAGGCTGGTCATCGCCAGCGCACGCAGCCGCCCCGCCTTCACATGCGGCATCGAAGGCAGCGGGCTGGTGCAGATGAACGGCACCTGCCCCGACACCACATCGACCAGCGCCGGACCAGCGCCCTTGTACGGAATGTGTGTAAAACGTACTCCGGCCAGCGACTGCAGCAGTTCCACCGACATGTGGCCGCCGGTACCGGGCCCCGATGAGGCGTAATTGATCTTGCCCGGTTGCGCCTTTGCCGCGGCAATCAGTTCGGCGATGTTGGTCACCTTCAGATTGGGATGTGCGACAAACACCAGCGGCGATTCGGCCACCAGGCTGATCGGTGCAAAATCGCGCAACGTGTCGTAGGGCAGGTTCTTGCGCAGCGCCGGATTGATCGAATGCGTCGCGCTGGCGAGAAACAGCGTGTAGCCGTCGGCCGGGGCCGCGGCGCTGATCTGGGTGGCGATGATCTGGCCGCCACCACCACGGTTGTCATTGACCACCTGCTGACCAAAGCTGGACGACAGGCTGTTCGCCAGCATGCGGCCGACGATGTCACCGGCACCGCCCGGCGGGTAGGGAATCACCAGACGCACCGGGCGCTGCGGCCATGTTTGCGCTGCAGCCGCCATCGACGGCGTGGCCAGCATCACCACGGCCAGGATCAATATTCTCAGGCTGGTCATCACCGCCCTCCTCACCTTGTTATGCCATTGATGTTACTCCGCGAGGCAAGGTTTCAGCAGTGCGGGAATTACGATATGGACTGAACCGGCAAAGGCAGGGCGCATTTATCGCGCTAAACTGCGCAGCCTGACCACCAGCGGAGTCTTCCATGAGCGCCTATCCCAACCACACCAAACAACAACTCGCCGCCGGCAAACTCGCCATCGGCATGGGCCTGCGACTGTCGCGCACCGTCGATATTGCCACCATCGGCAAAACCTGCGGCTACGACTGGCTGTTCATCGACATGGAACACAACTCGATGGACGTTGATACCGCGGCGCAGATTTCGATGGCCTCGCTGGCTGTTGGCATCACCCCCATCGTGCGGGTGCCCGGCAAGGAACACCACCACGCCTCGCGCCTGCTCGATGCCGGCGCGCAGGGCATCGTGGTGCCGCATGTCGATACCATCGAAGAAGCCAAACGTGCCGTTGCCTATTGCAAATATCCGCCGGTGGGCCACCGCTCGGTGATGGGTGTGTTGCCACAGTTCGGCTACCGCGGATTGCCAGTGGCGGAATCCACGCCCATCGCCAACGCCGGAACCATGGTGGTGATCATGCTCGAAACACCCGAAGCCATCGCCAAGGCCGATGAATTCGCAGCAGTGCCCGGCGTCGATTCGATCCTGATCGGCACCAACGACCTTTGCGCCGAGATGGGCATTCCCGGCCAGTTCAGCGATCCACGCGTCGAAGACGCCTACCGCAAGGTCATTGCAGCCTGCCGCAAAAACAATATCCATCCCGGCATGGGCGGCGTGTATGAGCCCAAGCTGATGGAAAAATTCATCGGCATGGGCATGCGCTTCATCCTCTCCGGCGGCGACATGGGCTTCTTGATGGCCGGCGCCCGCGAGCGTTCAAGCTTCCTGCACGGCCTGAAACTGTAAGCACGGAGAACAAGACAGCATGGTTCGCATCGTCGACGTCCGCGAGGTCACCAAACCGATCTCCTCCCCCATTCGTAACGCCTATATCGACTTCACCAGGATGACCACCAGCCTGGTGGCGGTGGTCACCGACGTGAAAATCGATGGCCGGACGGTGGTCGGTTACGGCTTCAACTCGAATGGCCGCTACGGCCAGGGCGGATTGATCCGCGAACGTTTCGCGCCGCGCCTGCTCGAGGCCGATCCGAAATCGCTGCTCAACGATGCCGGCGATAACATCGACCCCGACCGCGCCTGGGCCGCGATGATGCAGAACGAAAAACCCGGCGGCCACGGTGAACGCTCGGTGGCGGTGGGCACCATCGACATGGCGATCTGGGATGCCGCCGCAAAAATCGCGAAAAAGCCGCTGTTCCGCTGGCTGGCCGAGCGCCACGGTGTGCAGGCCAACCCTAAGGTCTTTGTCTATGCCGCCGGCGGTTACTACTACCCCGGCAAGGATCTCAATGCCCTGCGCGCCGAGATGCGCGGCTACCTCGACCGCGGCTACAGCGTGGTCAAGATGAAAATCGGCGGTGCCGACCTCGCCGAAGACCGCCGCCGCATCGAGGCCGTGCTCGCCGAGATTGGCAAGGATGCGAAGCTGGCGGTGGATGCCAATGGCCGCTTTGATCTTGAAACCGCCATCGCCTACGCCAGGGCGCTGCGCGAATACCCGTTGTTCTGGTACGAGGAAGCCGGCGACCCGCTGGACTTCGCGCTGCAGGCCGCACTCGCCGGGTTCTATCCCGGCCCGATGGCCACCGGTGAAAACCTGTTCAGCCACCAGGATGCACGCAACCTGTTGCGTTACGGTGGCATGCGCCCGGACCGCGACTGGCTGCAGTTCGACTGCGCGCTGTCCTATGGACTCTGCGAATACCAGCGGACATTGAAGGAATTAAAAATTGCCGGCTGGTCACCCTCGCGCTGCGTGCCCCACGGCGGACACCAGATGTCTTTGAACATCGCCGCCGGGCTCGGCCTTGGTGGCAACGAGAGCTATCCCGACCTGTTCCAGCCCTACGGCGGATTCCCGGATGGTGTACGCGTGGAAAACAGCTTCATCACCATGCCCGATCTGCCGGGCATCGGCTTCGAGGGCAAGTCGGATTTGATCAAGGTGATGCGCGAACTGGCGCAGTAGCAGTAAGCAGGTTACAACGATTGCGTAGGGCGGATTAGGCGCGAAGCGCCGTTATCCGCCGGATGCCTACGCAACAACAAGATCACATGCTGATCGGCTTGCAGGTCGGGAACCCCAGCACGCCGTTGTGCGCAAACACATAACAGCTGTTGCGCCCGAGGTCGCCGGTGACGATGACATGGAAATCCTCGGGCCGCCACACCACCGGCACCATACGTTCCGGATCATCCGACTCATGGAACACCTGCGGGATGCGTCCGGCCTGGTGCTCCTCGGCGAGATTCCAGGTCGGCTTCTGCGTCCAGTCGCGCAGCATGCGCTCGAACTCGCGCGCAGGCATGCGCGCCCGCTCGAACAGCGCCTGCTTGAAACGTGCCTTGGACCAGCCACCCTTGGCGATGGTCTCGGCGAGAATCGGCGACAGCAGGATCAGCGGACGCAGCGTGTCGTAACCCTGCCCCACCGTGAACATGATCTGCCAGGAATACTGCCGGGCCACCGCGTCGGCGATGTACGGCAGCAACTCTTCCGGCGTCGAACCCGAGACCGAGGAGATGTGGTTGCCGCCGGTGTAACGTGCGATGGTCAGCGCGCTCTGCCCCGCCGCAATACCGAAATCCGCGGCATGCGGTGTCCAGCCGATGTTCGCCACCACATCCTCGTTCTCGGCGATGACCACGCGCCAAGTATTGCCGAAGGTCGCCTTGTCGTTTTTGTGCGGCAGAAAACCGGCGAGGTTGCGCAGGCACAGCCGCCAGAATCGGCCGACCGTGGTGTTGGCCTGGAAGCCGTCGCGCATCACGCCCTGGGTGTAGTTGAAACCGAGCCGCTTGATCACCGGGCCATTGAGGATCATCAGGTTCTCGCCGCCGGGCGTGTTGCCGCTGTGCTCGACGCCATAGCTGTGATCGGCCATCGCTTCCACCGCAGCGACCAGCACCGGCATGTATTCCGGCCGGCAGCCGGCCATCACGCCATTGACGGCGACACTCCACACCGTGGCAGCGCGGTTGTCGGGCAGCATCACGCCCAGCACTTCATCCGGCTTGCGGTCCGTGTGCTTGAGAAAGGCTTCGACCTTGGCCACGGTTGGCGGCACGATGGGCAGGCCATCCGACAACTCGTGCTTGAGGAAATACTCGTTGACCTCCTCGAAGCTGCCACGGCAGACGACATCGCGCGGACCGGGCTCACCGCCCACGGTCGCCATCGCCGGCATCTCGGTCAGGCAGCGGATCACCCCCTCCAGCGTCAGCTCGCGCACATTCTGCTGCAGCTCTTCCTTGCTTTGCAGGCCGGGATGGCCGCGCACCGGCGCCACCGGAATGTTGGGATAACCCAGCCCCTGCGACGCGGCCTTGGCCAGCGTCGTAAAACTTTCACAGACCAGGGTGGCCGAGGGAATGCCGGCACTTTCGGCTGCCACACTTGCCCGCAACACGGCGGGCGTGCAGCTGCCTCAACAACCCATCCCGGAGACGACGGCATCGGCTCCGAGTTCACGCAGCTTTGCCGGCAGACTGGCGACCACGGCGCGCTCGTCGCTGCCGTGGGTGTTGCCGAACACGTCCCAGTGCAGGAATTTCACGCCGGGATAACGCGCGCGCAGGCTCTCTTCGAGCTGCTCGAATACTTCATTGCCGCGGAACACATAGTCCCAGACCCAGGCGATGGTCTTGCCATCCAGGGAGTCCATACGTTTGGCCAGCGGTTTGACTTTGGCCTGGCGCGGACCGCGCGGCCACAGGGCTTGGTAATTGTTTTCTGACATGGTGTTGATTCGTGAAAGAAATCGAGAGATGCACTCGACGGGACCGGCAGGATAACGGAGTATTCGGGCTCAGCCTAGCGGCCACCCTGCCATGTTCCGCGATACGGACACCCGGCATGACTTCGGAGATTTCACCATGACCACCCAGTTTTCAGACAAGACCGCCATCGTCACCGGCAGCGCCACCGGCATCGGTGCCGCGATCGCACACCGGCTCGCTGCCGCCGGTGCCAGCGTGATGCTCGCCGACAAACACGAGGAAGCCGTACACGCCGTATGCGCCGAAATCACCGCCGCCGGTGGCCGTGCCGCCGCCTGCCGCGTCGACATCCGCATCCCCGAAGAAGTGCAGGCGATGATCGACTACTCGCGCGAACAGTTCGGCCCGGCCAACATCCTGATCAACAACGCCGGCCTCGGCTCGCAGAAACATTTTCTGGAAACGCCGCTGGCCACGCTGCAGCAGATGCTCGAAGTCAATGTCGTCGGCACCTTTCTCTGCGCGCAGGCGGCGGCCCACGGCATGATCGAAATGGGCGGCGGACGCATCGTCAATTTTTCATCACACTCCGGCCTGCTCGGCAGCAGCGGACGTGCCGCCTATGCCGCCTCCAAGGGCGGCATCATCGCGATGACGCGGGCGATGGCGGTGGACCTCGCCCAATACAACATCACCGTGAATGCCGTGGCACCGGGCCCGATTGACGTGCAGCGCAACCGCGACCAGCACTCCGATGAACGGCGCGACGCCTGGCACCGCGCGATTCCGCTGGGCCGTTATGGCGACCCGGATGAAGTCGCGGCTGTCGCGGTGTTCCTGGCTTCTGATGACGCCAGTTACGTCAACGGCCAGACGATTTCAGTGGATGGCGGCTTCACCGCCGCGGGATTGCGCGTCAAAAAACTCTAAAAACTCCCTCGCCCCGCTTGCGGGGACAAGGGAACACTTGGAGCGAAGCAGCGGGGCTTTAAATTACCCGTCCACTCAGGCGTTACCCACAGGCCCCGTGTCGCGCTCGCAGTGCTCGGCCGCAGCCAGCACATCAGCCACCAGCCCCGTCGCCAACTCCTGCCCGACCTGATAAGGCGCATGCAGCATCGCGGTGCGCACCGCCAGCGCCATCGCCAGCGCCTGCATCACATCACCATTCGCCGTATTGCCGAGCACCCGCAGCTCGCGATCCAGCGTGCCCAGCACTGCGCCGAGCAACTGCGACACCCGCATTGCCGACTGTGTTTCGGCATGCAGCGGAAATTCAAAGGCGATTTTTTCGCCGGTGGCGGTGGTGACGTCGTAGGGTAATGTCTGCGCCATGAGATTCTCCGGAAGACCGATGAACAATCATGGTAGCAGGCAATAAAAAACGGCCTCGGATGAGGCCGTTCTTGAACTGGCGGAGAGGGTGGGATTCGAACCCACGGTACCCTTGCGGGTACTCCGGTTTTCGAGACCGGTACATTCAACCACTCTGCCACCTCTCCTGAAACTAGGTTGCGCCTGTGGCAAGGGCGCGGATTTTACCAGCCTTGGCGGACCGGCTCCAGCGACTTCAATCCGCCCATGTACGGCTGCAGGGCGGCCGGGATGTCCACCCCGCCGTCGGCGCGCTGGTAGTTCTCGAGCACGGCGACCAAGGTGCGGCCGACGGCCAGGCCTGAGCCGTTGAGGGTGTGCACCAGTTCGGGCTTGTTCTTGTCGTTGCGGAAACGCGCCTGCATGCGCCGCGCCTGGAAGGCCTCGAAGTTGGAGCAGGATGAAATCTCGCGATAGGCGCTCTGCCCCGGCAACCAGACTTCGATGTCGTAGGTCTTGGCCGAGGAGAAGCCCATGTCGCCAGTGCACAGCGTGACCGTGCGGTAGGGCAGGCCGAGCTTGTTGAGGATCGCTTCGGCATGCGCGGTGAGTTGCTCATGGCCGGCATGGGACTGGTCGGGATGAACGATCTGCACCAGCTCGACCTTGTCGAATTGATGCTGGCGGATCATGCCGCGGGTGTCTTTGCCGTAGGAACCGGCTTCGCTGCGGAAACACGGCGTATGACAGACGAATTTCAGCGGAAGCGCATCCAGCGCAAGGATCTGGTCGCGCACAAAATTGGTCACCGGATATTCAGCGGTCGGGATCAGGTAGAGGTCGCGGCCCTCGATCTTGAACAGATCGTCCTTGAACTTGGCGAGGCTGGATACGCCATTGGCGCATTCACCGGTGACCATGTACGGCGCATACACCTCGGTATAGCCGTGTTCCTGGGTGTGTACATCCAGCATGAACTGGGCGATGGCCCGGTGCAGCCGCGCAATGCCGCCGCGCAACACCGAGAAACGCGCGCCGGAAAGCTTGCCCGCGGTATCAAAGTCCAGCCCCAGCCCGGCGCCGACATCAACGTGGTCCTTCGCCGGAAAATCGAAAACGCGCGGTTCACCCACACGCCGCACTTCGACGTTGTCATCGGCGGATTTGCCGGCAGGCACCGAGGCATGCGGCAGATTGGGAATCACCATCAGGAAATCGTTGAGGCGCTGCTGCACGGCCTCGAGCTTCACTTCGAGTGACTTCAGCTGCTCGGCCTGTGCGTTGACCTCGGCCATCAGCGCCGATGCGTCTTCCTTTTTGGCCTTGAGCTGGCCGATCTGCCTGGACAGCGCGTTGCGCTTCGCCTGCAGGTCCTGGGTTTCGGTCTGGATCGCCTTGCGCTCGTTTTCGAGGGTGGCGAATTGTGCGGTGTCGAGGCTGTAGCCGCGGTCCGCAAGGCGGCCTGCGACGGCGTCGATGTCGCTGCGAAGAAGCTGGATGTCTAACATTGCTGTGGGGGTCCGGAATGGCGGTGGCGCAATTCTGCCCCGGCGCCGGACCGGTCGAAGGATTAAAAAGAGCCGACATTATCGTTGACTTCACGATGCGAGGCCAATCCCAATCCTTGACTCACCCACGATGCCGCTTCTACAGTCAGCCCTCCCAAAACAGCCCCTGCCCGACCATTCATCCCATGTCCGACACCCGCAGCCCCAACATTCCCGGCTTCCGCCCGGCCACCCGCAAGCCGCAGACCCGTTTTCCGGCTGGCGCCACTGACTGCCATGCCCATGTCTTCGGGCCGCAGGCGCGTTTTCCGTACCTGCCGCAGGCCGCCTACATCCCGCCGGATGCACTGACTGCCGACTACGTGGCGATGCTGAAAAACAACGGCTGTGACCGTGGTGTGCTGGTGCAGCCCAGCGTCTACGGCACTGACAACAGTTGCATGGTCGATGCCCTGCGCTCGGGCCTGCATCAGCTGCGTGGCATCGCGGTGGTGGCGGCCGACGTGTCAGACCGTGAATTGGAAGACCTGCATGCAGCGGGTGTGCGTGGCGTACGCATCAACCTCGCTTCCGAAACCGAAGGTCTGACACTCGCCGATGGCGCGCGCCTCGCGCCGCGATTGAAGGCGCTGGGCTGGCATCTGCAGCTCTATCTCGACATGCCGAAGATGCCGCAGGCGGAGGAACAGTTGTCGCAGCTTAAGATCGATATCGTGATCGACCATTTTGCGCGCTGCCCTGCCGCTGATGGCATCACGGCGGCACCGTTTCAATCACTGCTGCGTCTGGTCAGCCGCGACAACTGCTGGGCGAAGATCATGGGGCCGTACTTCGTGTCGCAGAACGCGCCGCTGTACCCGGAAGTCACGCCGCTGGCGCGGGCGATGGTGGCTGCAGCGCCGGATCGCATTGTCTGGGGCACCGACTGGCCCCACCCCGGCGCACGCGCGCTGATGCCCGAGGATGATGTGCTGGCCGATCTGCTGGCGCAGTGGGTACCCGACGAGGCGCAGCGGCAGAAGGTGCTGGTGACGAATCCGGCGCGGCTTTATGGGTTTTGAAGTGGCAATAAATTATTTAATAAAAACAATAACTTAGATAAATTTACAGGATAGTCAGGATGTATAGGATTAAATCCTTCAGATCATTAATGTCTGGGGTTTCATCCTGAATATCCTGTCCATCCTGTTCATTCCAGTTTTTCTACGTTTTTCCGCTGTCGCGGTCGAGCTTGCGCAGATGCTCGAGTTTGTCGGCGATCTTCGCTTCCAGTCCGCGGTCGGTCGGCTCGTATAAATCCGGCGGCTTCATGCCGTCGGGCAGGTAATTCTCTCCGGCGGCATAAGCACCGGGTTCATCGTGGGCATAACGGTATTCGCGGCCGTAGCCCAGCTCCTTCATCAGCTTGGTCGGCGCATTGCGCAAATGCTCGGGCACCGGGCGCGAGGCGTCGCTGCGCACCAGGTCCTTCGCGCGGTTCCAGGCCATGTAGGCGGCATTGCTTTTGGGGGCTATGGCGAGATACAGCACCGCCTGCGCCAGCGCGAGTTCGCCTTCGGGTGAGCCGAGGCGCTCATAGGTTTCGCAGGCATCCAGCGTGACGCGCAGCGCACGCGGATCGGCGAGCCCGATGTCCTCAACCGCCATGCGTATCAGCCGGCGGCCGACATACAGCGGATCGGCGCCGCCATCGAGCATGCGGGTCATCCAGTACAAGGCGGCATCCGGCGCCGAGCCACGCACGGATTTATGCAGCGCCGAGATCTGGTCGTAGAAGGCATCACCGCCCTTGTCGAAACGGCGCAGGCTCTGCGTCAGCGTTGCTTTGACAAACGCTTCGTCGATCTCTTTGCGCTGGCTCTGCGTTGCGGCGGTGGCCACCTGCTCCACCATGTTCAGCAGGCGCCGTGCATCACCATCGGCAAAAGCCACCAGACTGCCCAAAGCCTCCGAAGAAATATTGAATAAAAACAACGACTTATCAATAGCCCTCTGCACCAACCCCGCCAGATCGTCGGCGGTCAGCGGTTGCAGCACATAAACTGCCGCGCGCGACAGCAGCGCGCTGTTGACCTCGAAGGACGGGTTCTCGGTGGTGGCACCGATGAAGGTGATCAGGCCCTGCTCGACAAACGGCAGGAAGGCATCCTGCTGCGACTTGTTGAAGCGGTGCACTTCATCAACAAAGAGGATGGTGCGGCGTCCGGATTGCTGCAGCACGATCTCGGCACGTGCCACGGCCTCGCGGATTTCCTTGACGCCGGCGAGTACCGCCGAGATCGCGATGAACTCGGCGTCGAAGGACTGCGCCATCAAGCGCGCCAGGGTGGTCTTGCCGACACCCGGCGGCCCCCACAGGATCATCGAGTGCGGTTTGCCGGCCTCAAAAGCCAGGCGCAGCGGCTTGCCTGGTCCGAGCAGGTGCTGTTGTCCGGCGACTTCGCCGATGCTGCGCGGCCGCATGCGTTCGGCCAGCGGCGCATCAGGTTCGCGTTTTGCATCACCTTTCGTGAACAGGTCATTCACGCTGCGGCCTATTCAGTGATCACAATCATTCGGTGATAACGTCAGCGCCCTTGGGCGGCGTGAAGCGAAACACTTCCGCGGAAAGCTTCGGATTGCGCTCGACATCTGCGAAGGTGATCACCGTGACCTGGCCAAACTGGTCGCGCAGTTCCATCGCCTCCAGCCCCGACTTGCCAAAGCCCATGCGCACACGCTCGAATATCGTGTCACGGTTTTTCGGCACGGCCTCGAGCCAGTCCAGCCCTTTCTCGGACGCGATGTTCTTCAGCGTGAAATCGCGCTCGAGTTCATTGCTGCCGGCGAGCAGCGCCGCAGGGCTGGCCCCCAGTGCGCGATCCAGTTTGCGCACCGTGACCTGGTTGAGGTCCTTGTCGTAAATCCAAAGCCTCGCGCCGTCGCCGACAATGACCTGCTCGTAGGGTTTCTGGTAGTCCCAGCGGAATTTTCCGGGACGTGAAAACTGCATCACACCCTGAGCCTGCTGCAGCGGCTTCAGATTCTTGTCGAGCACCATCTGCGCAAAACGCGCACGCACGGTCTGGGTCTGGCCGAGAAAAGTCTTCAGCGCCTCGGTGGCCGACGCCACCGCCACCGCAGGCGCCAGCAGGCACAACAATGCCAGCAGACGGATCATGGGGCGCGGCGGATACGTTCGATGTTGGCGATACGACCGGAGCGCAGCGTGACCGTGGTCAGGTGCGGATTGGCCTGGGTCGGGTAGTAATAAAAGGTCTTCACGGCATCTCGGGGGTTGTCAAAGGACTGGTGATCGGGGCGGCCGGCACGCAGCACCAGCTCGCCTTCGGTCATGCCGTGCTCGAGGCGGATATAGACGTCAAAAGCCATGCCGCGGGGCGCATCCGCATTGGCATGGACGGGATTGGCAGGCAACACTCCGGCCAGCGCGAGCAGGATCAGGAGTATCTGGAATCTGTTCATATAAGTGGAAACGCTTAGCCGGAATTAGCGTTTACCGCCAAGGTTCAATCCGGCTCGGACGCACTGGCAGGGGCCAGTACTTCACGGTTGCCGTTGGACTGCATCGGCGATACCAGGCCGGATCGCTCCATCTGTTCGATCAGCCGCGCCGCGCGGTTGTAGCCGATGCGCAGGTGACGCTGCACCAGTGAAATCGACGGTCGCCGCGTCTTCAGCACCACCGCAACCGCCTGGTCATACAGCGGATCGGACTCGCCGTCGCCGCCACCCTCGCCGCCATCCATGCCACCTTCGGATGCCGCCTCGGGACTCTCCAGCACCGCCTCGACATACTGGGGTTTGGCGAGACTCTTCAAATGCTCTACGACCTTGTGAACTTCCTGATCATCGACGAAGGCACCGTGTACACGCTGGCTGTAACCCTGGCCCGGCGGCAGGAACAGCATGTCACCCTGCCCCAGCAGCGCCTCGGCACCCATCTGGTCAAGGATGGTGCGCGAATCGACCTTGGCCGAGACCTGGAAAGCAATCCGTGTCGGGATATTGGCCTTGATCAGGCCGGTGATCACGTCCACCGACGGCCGCTGCGTGGCGAGGATCAGGTGAATGCCGGCGGCGCGGGCCTTCTGCGCGAGACGCGCAATCAGCTCCTCGACCTTCTTGCCGACCACCATCATCAGGTCGGCCAGCTCGTCGATCACCACCACGATCAGCGACATCTCGACCAGCGGCACCGGATTCTCCGGCGTTGATGCGATCGGGTTGTTGAGCGGCGCTTTTTTCTTGATCGCCTCGCGGACTTTCTGGTTGAAGCCGGCCAGGTTACGCACGCCCAGCGCCGACATCAGTTTATAGCGGCGATCCATCTCCCCGACACACCAGTTCAGTGCGTTTGAAGCGTGGCGCATGTCGGTAACCACCGGTGCCAGCAGGTGCGGAATGCCCTCGTAGACCGACAGCTCGAGCATTTTCGGATCGATCAGGATCAATCGCACCTGTGACGGCGGCGCCTTGTAGACCAGCGACAGGATCATCGCATTGATGCCCACCGATTTTCCGGAACCGGTGGTGCCGGCAACCAGCAGGTGCGGCATCCGCGCCAGATCGGCCACAACCGGATGGCCGGCGATGTCCTTGCCCAGCGCCATGGTCAGCGGGGAGGTCATGTCGGCATAGACCTGCGAGCTGAGAATTTCCGACAGCCTCACCATCTGCCGCTTGGGATTGGGTATCTCCAGACCCATGCAGCTCTTACCGGGGATGGTTTCGACAACACGGATGCTCATCACTGACAGCGCACGCGCGAGATCCTTCACCAGATTGATGATCTGGCTGCCCTTCACACCCACCGCGGGTTCGATTTCAAAGCGGGTGACCACCGGGCCGGGATAGGCGGCGAGCACCTTCACCTCAACCCCGAAGTCGAGCAGCTTTTTCTCGATCAGCCGGGAGGTGAATTCCAGTGTGTCCGCCGATACCGTCTCGAGATTCTTTTCGGGCGCATCCAGCAGATTAAGCGGCGGCAGCAGGCTGTCCGGCAGTTCGTCGAACAGCGGAACCTGTTTTTCCTTCTCGACGCGCACCGATTTCGGAATCTCGACAATCTTCGGCGGCTCGATGCGCACCGGCTCGCGGATTTCAATTTTGCGCCGGGTATCCTCCACCGCGTCATCGCGACGGACCACTGCGGCCTCACCGGCCTTTCGATCAGCGCGTTCCTGCCACTTCGTTTGCAGCCAGGTGCAGAAACGCTCCGACCACTCGCCAATGCGCTCGATGACCGCCAGCCATGACAGTCCGGTGAACAGGCTGAATCCTGCCATCAGCAGCCCGAGCAGCAGCAGCGTGGCGCCGGTAAAGCCGGCGATTGCCGCGAGCCCGTTGCCGACCAGCGCGCCCAGTGCGCCACCCGGCGCGCCAGGCAGCGCGACCTGCAGCGAGTGCAGCCGCAGCGACTCGATGCCGCTGCTGGCAGCGAGCAAAATCAGAAATCCGATCAGGGCGACCGTGTAGGAGCGACGATCGGATTCACGTTCGGTTTCGATACGGCGGAATCCCCACAACACAAGGGCCCCGCACAGCACGATCCCCCAGTACGCCGAAAGTCCGAAGACAAACAGCAGCAGATCGGAAATATAGGCACCAACCACGCCGCCGGAATTGGCAATACGCTCGGTGACGACGCTATGTGACCAGCCGGGATCGGCCCTGTCAAAGGTAAACAGCACCAGCAGCAGGTACAGCGCCAGCGCGAGAAAGGCCAGCCACGATGATTCTCGCACCAGCGCGGCCAGCTTTGGTGGCAGGGGGTTGCGCGCGGCCTTGGGATCGAGCGCTTTTTCGCTGGCAGGCATCAGGTCGGAGTCGGTTTCAACAACTTGCTGTTAACCCGCTGATTATAAGGGAAGCCACCAAGGGAAGCGCCCGCACAAAAGCAAAACCCCGCGGGAACGCGGGGTTTGCGAAAAGCCTCTGATCGATTCTGGTTCAGCGTACCACGCACTCCTGGCTGGCTCCGCCACGGATGGCTCCACCCACGCCCAGCGAGAACGGCAACTGGCCCAGGTTGAGGCCGGGGTCACCCGGCAGCAGGACTGGCGGTTTTTTCGGATCCTGGGCAAAACCGAACTGGCCTTCGCCGATCAGCTGGGTGCCACCCTGGTTCTGCATGACATAGCTGCCGGTGTAGGTGGTGTGATACGTGCCGGCCGGCAACTTGCCGCATGCCCCCGGCGCGCATTCGGTGGTGTCACCCGAGGAACCGCGGATGCCGATGGTGGCGGTGGAAGTGCCGATCTTGTAGGCGTCCTGGTCACCGCGCTTGCCGATGAGGCCGGTTACCGTGCGCAGGCCACCCTTTAGCAGGCGCATGAACATCGCGTCACCCTGGGGTTTTTCCTGGACGAATGCGTAAGCCTCGATCTTCATCGTCGTCTCAGGCCGCATCGTCGCCGCACTGCCATCGGTGAAATTGATCTGGGCGTAGCTGTCACGCTGGGTGGTCAGCACGTCACCGGGATTGACAGCGGACTTTTGCGACAGGATACGTACCGAGCCGTCCGGACGCTGCACGGACAATGTACCGCTGAGATGGGTTATCACTCCGGCTCCGGCGGCGAAAGCGCTGGTGCCAGCCATGAAAAAGGCCAGTGCAGCAACGGTTATCTGGAATATCTTGCCGTATATGTTCATTGCAACCCCCTATCACAATGTACCGCACATGAGGCACCGGACTGACCGGCAACCTTGCACGTTCGGATATGTTTTATTCTAAACCGCGCAAGCCACTGTCCTGCAAGGAATAAACGCACACCAGCCGGGCCTGATCGTGCAAAAAATCACGCGCCGGTCTTATCAGACCGGGCTCGGGAGATCAGACCGAACCCCGGCTTGCCATGGATTGGCGATCCAACACAATGATCTTGCGCTTATCGGTGCGGATCAGCTGCTTTTCCTGCAGGTCCTTGATCACACGGCTGACCATCTCGCGGGATGCGCCGATCATGCGCGCGATTTCCTGCTTTGCCGGAGCACGTTGCACGATCCAGGCACCGTCAGTCTGCTCGGCCATGTCGATGATCAGCCTCGCCACCCTGCCATAGACGTCAATCAACGCCAGGCTTTCGATCTTGCGGTCGGCATCGCGCAGGCGCTTGACCAGATTACGCAGCAACAACATGGCCACTTCGCCATTGCCCTCGACGCAGTTCAAAAACGCGGTTCGAGGGATACGCAGCATTTCGCAGGGCTCGATGGTCTCGACTGTCGCCGAGCTTGGCAGGTCATCGAGCAGCCCCATCTCGCCGACATAGTCCTGGGCACCCAGCATGGTCAGGATGACCTCGCCGCCCTGCTCATCCGGAATCAGTACCTTTACCCGGCCGGACATGATGATGTACAGGGCGTCGGTTTCCTCGCCGGCCCGCAGAATGCTGGAGCCGCGCGGATAGCTGCGGTGCTGGATGCAGGCGCTGAGGGAAGCGATTTGCTCGTCGGAAAACGACGACAGCAAGGGAACGTTTTTGAGGATTTGCGGGTTGGGGATGATCTGGGAAGGCATATTATTTTCACAATCCGGCAATTAGTCCCGTATTACGGGATAGGGATTCCGCTCGGCAAATGGTGCCAGATTACGCCGGACTCGTCATGCTTCGTGATCAATTACACACTCCGCCAGCGGCGGAACGCACAGCTTTCGAGGATGTGCTGGAGGTTGCTTCGGCCAGGGTGCAGGAACCCCCGCTGAACGAAACGCAGTCCACTGATTTGATGAATGCCGCCAACAGTGTATCCAGACTCAACGGTGGAGCTTCAGAGATGAACAAAGCCGCGCCGAGCAGCGGATTTGGCACAACGGTGACCGAACCAGTGACCGTGATTGGATAGCCGACGCCCGGAATCCTGACCAGCGTGGTGTCGCCAATCATGTGGAACAAGCCACTGCTCGGATTAAATACGCCAGTATCGTATGGCGGGAAAAAGGGGCCTGCTCCGCCCTCGAGCCTCAGCCCCGAAGGCGCGGTGATCTTGGCTTCGGCGGAAGAATAGATCAACGCGGCCGCATCGGCAGCAGCACCGGATGCCGTGCCTCCGGTAAGACTCATGGCGCCCTGAACCGAGATGTTCAGGGTCTCGCCACTGTTGAAATTGCCGGTGGTCACAGCCGATGACGCCACCGCGCGCAGACTTGAGCCACTGGCAGTCGCCGAACCGCCAGTCATCGCCAGCTTGCCGTCAAGCGTCATGGCGATCCTGCCCGCCGACCTCAGCGTTGCCCCGGCGTCTGCTTCGGCAAAGGCTCCCCCGGCGGTATTGGTGGCTGTGGCGGTGCCGCCGGTAAGCGTGGTATCACCGATCACCCGCAAAGTAAGATTACCGTCAGATTGCATGCGTGCGGCTGCGACCGCATTGGCAATTTGACCGGAAGTGGGCTGGGCAGTGGCCGTCCCCCCTTTCAACGTCAGGTTGCCTCCGATCACTGGGGCAAAGGCGGAACTCGAAGCAACCCTCGCGTCAGCAAATGCCGTATTGCCGCCAGTGGCCGCAAATGCGGTACCGGCCGTGGCACCGAAGTTGCCGGTCGTCTCCAACTGCACGCTGTTTCCGCTCAGGATTGAACTGGCGCTGGCTTTTTGTACTGAACCCGCACCGGCACCAAGAGTGGAGGACCCGCCGGTCATTGCCAGAGCGCCTCCGACCTTGACCCGGAGGTCTGGCGCACGAACCAGAACGTCCGCGGACGTTGAACTCGAAGTGGCGGCCGTGGCGTTTGCCGTGCCCGCAGTCAGCGTCATGCCTCCCGACAGGTTGATCGAAAGGGTATTGTCGGCCTCGAACGTGACATCACGTGATTGACCGGTCGATGCAGTGGATGCCGTCGCGGTAAAACTTTTGACAGGCCGGGCCGCGGTGCCGAGCGTGATGTTCGCCGCCTTGATATCCAGCGGTGCTCCGGCAGGTGCAGTCATGGTTACGCTGCCACTGGTGCCAAGAGGTGCATACCCACGCAAATCGGTGGAGGCGGCGTTGGCACGAAGATTGAGGTCGCCAGCCAGATAAATCGACCCCTGAAGGCTTATATCGTTGCCCGCAGCCATCACCAGATTGTGGTCAAAACGGGTGCCACTGGTCCCGATGCTTCCGGCAGAACCCACGCTGATATTGCGCGCCGCAATCAGGTTGAGGGAGCCGCCGGTCTGATTGTTGTTGATGAAACTGCTCGGGATCTGGATGCCGACGTCAATATTGCCGCCGCTGCCAACCCCCGTGGCAACGATATTCACATTGCGTCCGTTGATTGCGCCGCTGCTCAGGGTCCAGCTGTCAGCCTCAAGAATCACGTCGCTGGCGGTTCCAACACCGATGATCTGCGTGCCGCTGATGCTCTTGTATTTGATCTCGCTGGCCGCAAAACCTCCCGGAAACGCGGTTGTGCTTGCGGTGCCGGTATCCCCGGCCTGACGGGTCTCGAGTGTGATCTGGAACGCGCAGTTGCCGGCACCATGCCCCGCGGCGATGCCGGAGCAGCCCGAGGGCGTCACTGGTGTGGTGCTGTTTGCAGCGCTGTTGTCGTTTTCAAGAATGATTGTCGCAGCACCCGCCGTATTGTTGTAGGTACGAACGGTAAGCGCCGAACTGGTTTGCAGGCCCGCATCGACCCCGACGCCGGTGGACTGCGACACCGGCCCTGATGCGTAAATGGTGATATTGCCGGATCCCGAACGAACCGGCGCCTGGATTGCCACGCTGCCAGTGGCAGTTCCGCCGGCATTGGTCGCCAGTGATGTTCCCACCGAAGTCATGCCTGTGGTGTTGCCGGAAACTAGGGTGATGTTTCCATTGTTGGTTTTTACCGCACCCCCGATCGTGATGCCGTCAGCCGCCTTTAGGATCACCGCGCCCCCGGTGCCCGTGGCGGTAATCCCGCCCGCCCCAACTGTCAGCGTGCCTGCATCGGTTCCATTTCCGTCGCTCGCCGTGAATGTCGCCGACTCCGCTGAGAAGAGGACGCCGGTTCCGCCTGTTGTAATGCTTCCACGATTGCTCGTCACCGTCGCCGCACCCGTAACCGTGACAGCGCCAGTCTGTGAAATATTTCCACTTTCCGCTACAAGGTTGAAGGTTCCGCCTATGCTCGAAGCATCCAGCAAAATCCCGCCCTGGTCGAAATGGGACACATTGCCCGTGGTGTTGAACGCAACCCGGTTGATCGTGGTGTTGCTGCCACTATTGACTGATGCACTCGCCGCAAAAACCTCAAAATCGTCAACATTGGTCAGCGCCCCGCTCACCAACAAGGCGCCGGCGGATTCTACGGATGTGCCTATCCTTATGTCATTACCGTTACCAGTCAGTGACTGCGAGAATGTGATGTTCCCGCCGTTGCTGCGGAACCCTGTCAACGCCGGTCCCGACGCAATCGATACTGGATCCGCGTAACTCTGCGCACCATTTGTTCTGACCAGACCGCCGGCAACAATCGTGCTTCCGCCGGCATTCGTTGAGATGCTGGTCAAGGGAGTCGTTCCACCAACCGCGGCTGACAAGGTTGTTATCCCGCTGCTGTTCAGGGTCAGTGCCTGCGCCCCATTCACCGTACCGGTCAAGTTGATGGCCGCGGTTCCAGCGTTCACAGTGACCGGCCCTGAGAGGGTGAGCGGTGCATTGATTGTGAAGGGTGTGTTGTTAGTCGAATAGGTGCCCGCAAGTGTTACACCCACGGTCTCCCCGTAAGTCTGATTTCCCGTGGTCGTAACGCCGTTAGCTGTCAAAGTACCACCCGCATTGGTGGTGAGACTGGTCAGCGCGGTGCCGCCGCCCACCGCGGCACTGAAGAGCGTCGCACCCGTCGAGTTCACCGCCAGCGTCTGCGCACCATCGACCGCACCGGTGAAGGTGACGTTGCCCG
>LNFM01001403.1_pt1 | contig 85446 bp, 86 predicted proteins | sample 596031 | NCBI WGS metagenome assembly LNFM01 (sample SAMN04254537, study PRJNA301005) | activated carbon metagenome | isolation source: dual media filters at the Ann Arbor, Michigan drinking water treatment plant | place: USA: Ann Arbor | reverse complement strand
GCCCCAGCGTGATTTGGTTCATGCCCCTATCTTCTCCTCACTTCACGCCGTTTGCCAGTTCAACGGGAGGGAGGTTTTGCAGACCTTCCCTAGGCTAAAAAAACGCACGTGTTTTCCATTCCAGTCTTTACCAATGCTGCTTTCTGCAAGTCAGACCAAGCAGTCTTGCGCCTCGCAGAGCGTTCATCTGCCAAGCCCTGGTCCCAGCGCGACGCACGCCGTGCATGCGAGCGGCTACAAACGGTTGCGTTCTTGAACGATGTCATGAAGGCCACTGGAGCGCCCTCTCCCTACGCGCTTGAAGAGCTGTTGATGAAGGGACTTCCGGGTTTAGTTTTCCCTGCGGACCGTCCCAAACTGTGCGACCGCATGGCAAGTCTGGGGCAGCCTGCGGTGAGCAAACAGCTTGCGCCTTCAGGCAAAAAGGATCTACGGACCCAACGCTGGTTTGACCGTATGGTCGCCCTTGCTCCATCTTCTGGCCAGCTCCTCAGCCTTCCCATATGGAGGCTGCTCGATCCGCGACCAATCGATCACGTCGAGTGGCATGACTTGGCACAGGAGCTGGGGATAATTCATCTTGAGCAGCTAGGTGAACCCTTGACTGCCATGCCACCTACAGCCGCTTGGATGATCACTATGCGAGCCAGTGCCATGGAGGACGAATGTGAGCATTTCGTCAACTATCTTGGCCATCAACCAGACCGGGCAGTCATGACCACCGTGCTGCTACAGCTTCGCCGTTGGGAAGCTCTAGGCAATTTGATTGGCTACGATTTGTCATTGCAGCAGGCGCTTCGAGCTGCAAGTCATCCCACAGCTGCCCTCGATCTTGCGGTGTTGCAACCAAGAATTGAGGAGTACATCGTGCAATGCTTTGGCGCTGTGCTGGTTCCACACCCCGAGCTAAACCTTGACACGCAAACTGAGCGTATTGCAGCTGGTCGTAGCTCTTGGGAAGGGCGAGTGTTGGTCGGACGAGGCGTGGGCCAGCCGGGTTTTGATGCCGCTGTCTAAACGTTCTGTAAGAAAGCGACCCCTGAGATTCAACTGAATCTCAGGGGTCGATGGAAGCGGACCGACTTGCAGGTTTCACTGGCCAAACTTGCAACTTATGTTGACTAACTTGCAGGTTATGGTGTCACCCACAGCACGGTTGTCCCCAGATCCATTTTTTCGGTTACCCGCAGGAACCGATGTGGCCACAAGCGTCGCAACGCTCACAACCGTCCACCTTGTGCAGCGACATGGAGCCGCACTCAGGGCACTGCTTACCGCCACCGCGAACCGGACGATTCGCGGCTTCAGTCACTTCGACCACTGGTTGTGCATCACCGGAGCGAGCCAGCGGTGCGCCTTCCAGGAGGCCCAGCGTCTTCATGCGGGCCAGCAACAGCGTCGCCACGTAGGCAACCGTGCTGGGATAGTTCATCTGCTTGGCTTCGCCCGGCACTTGCGCCAGGAAATCACCACGCACCTCACCGAAGTTCGCCAGCTTCTGCAGCTTCATGGCAACCCATTTCGGATCGCTCACGCGCATGTCAATGGACAGCACCTTCATCAGCCCGTTGAGAGCCGCTGGGTAGCGTCCCGACAACCACACCGAGTACGGCCGCACTTGCCCGTTGGGCAGCTTCAGCTCTTTCGTGTGCAGCAGGAAGTCGTCACCCGTTGCCGGGTTAGAGACATCCACGTGCCAGCCGATGCTGCCTGCAGGACCCGTCTTGGGCTCCTTGCGACTGAACAGGGCATCCACCATGGGCGAATGCTCTTGCTCACCGAGCGCACCGATCTGAGTCAGACGATGCTTGACGAGGACCGCGAAGCCAGCCGTCAGAGACGGCATCAGCACCCGCTTGCCCGTCGCCGGGTCGTTCATCTCGAAACCGTCATCCGCCACCGTGTTGATCAGCGATGCCAGCTTCATCTCCAGGAACGCACCGTCATCGGTTCGCATGTCCACGCTCAAAGCCTTGGCGATGGCGCCCAGGCCTCGCGGCGCTTCGTTCCCGGCGATGTACACCTCCAGCGGGTGCATCCTGCCGTTTGCCCAGTGGTTCACCACCACAGCGAAGTTGCCGTGGGGATGACGCACGGTGTACGTCACACCTTCGGCCACCACATCCGGACGGCTGGGCCAGCGCAAGTTCTCGACCACGTTCGGCACGTCCTTGACTTCGACTCGGCGGTCTGGGTCATCGGTACGCAAGTCACGGGTTCCGTTTTCTGCTGCCTTTGCTTCCGCCTCAGACACGAGCACTGCACCAGTGATGTCGTTAGGGCGGTAGGTCGTGATGCCCTTGAGGCCGCCCTTCCACGCATCCATGTAGATGCGCGAAAAGTCCTCGAAGGAGTAGTCGGCAGGTACGTTCACAGTCTTGCTGATCGCGCTGTCGATGTAGGGGATCACTGCCTTCATGATGCGCAGGTGATCTTCGACCGACAGGTTCAGTGCAGTCACGATCACCGAGGCGTCCGCGTCTTCACCCTTGACCATCTTGAGCACGCGGTAGGCGTGGTCATCTGCAGTCCACATCTTGCGTTCCTCGCCCTTGCCAGTGCGCACGTTGCGGTACTGTTTCAGATCGAAGGTCGGCTCAATGCCGGAGCTTGCGTTGTCCGCGAAGCCCAGCGAAATCGTGCCCGTAGGCGCGATCGACAGCAGGTGCGAGTTGCGAATGCCGTGCTTGCGAATGGCATCCTTGATGTGCTCTGGCAGCGTCGATGCGAAGGTACCCTCTTGCAGGTATTTCTCGACATCGAGCATCGGGAACGGGCCCAGCTCCTTCGCCAGTTCGACCGATGCCATGTAAGCGGCATCTCGGAGTTCACGAGTCACGTTCGCGGCGAACTCAGCCGAGGCCTCGCTACCGTAACGCAGACCGAGCATCGCCATCGCATTGGCCAGGCCGAGGTAGCCCAGACCCACACGGCGCTTTGCTTGCGCTTCTGCTTTTTGTTGCTCCAGCGGCCAGATGGTGACATCCAGCGTGCGGTCCAACATACGCACTGCACCAGGCACCACGCGGCGGAAAGCCTCGTAGTCAAACTCGGCTTGATCCGTGAAGGGATTCTTCACGTAGCGGTACAAGTTCATCGCACCCAAACAGCAGCAACCGTATGGCGGCAGGTTCTGCTCGCCGCACGGGTTGGTCGCAGAAATCACTTCGCAGTATCGAAGGTTGTTCGTGGCATTGATCGTGTCGAGGAACAGGATTCCCGGGTCCGCAGACTCGTATGTGTTCTTCATGATCTTTTCCCACAAGTAGCGGGCTTTGACCGTGCGATACACGTGACGCTCGATGCCGTCCTCGCCAACCACCTTGCGCACGTTTTCGCGCGGTGGCGCTTCATGCACGAGATCGAAATCGAGGTCTTTTTCAACAGCTTCCATGAAGGTATTGGTCACTCCCACAGATATGTTGAATTGAGAGAGCTGCGCGAAGGCACCGCGAACGGCCCAGCCGAAGCCCATCTTGTTGCGCATCATGCGAAGGAACTGTTGCTCCTCTGCTTCGTCTAGGCCCAGGGTTTTGAAGTCTGGAGCCTTCTTCGAGTCGATGAACAGCTCGATGTCCGGATGGTCAATGCGCAGCACGCCCATCTGGGCACCACGGCGTGAACCTGCCGACTCCACCGTCTGGCACGCACGGTCGAAGACACGCATGTAGCTCACGGGCCCTGAGGCCGTCGAGTCGGTGCCCTTCACGTGCGCACCCATGGGACGGATGAGCGAGAAGTCGTATCCGACTCCGCCACCGCGGCGCATGGTTTCCGTGGCTTGCGCCAACGATTCCATGATGCCCGGCAAGCCGTCTTTTCGACCCGTCATCGTGTCCGCCACCGGCTGCACGAAGCAGTTGATCATGGTGGCCACGCGGTCCATGCCGGCTGCACTGTTGATGCGTCCCGCAGGGATGAAACCGTCGAGTTGCGTCTGCAGAAACGACTTCTCCATCTCGGGGGTGTTGGCCAATGCTTTGGCCACGCGTTGCTGCACGTCAAGAATCGAGGTTTCACCCGATGCTGCGTACTTTTCTTTGAAGATGTGAGCACACAGTTCCTGCGCGGGCAGGCTGGGCATCACGTTGAAATCTTTATTCATGTTGGAACTCTCCATTGGGGGGTTGAATGCAAAAGTGGATCTACGAGACCCGCCAATGCACACCCCCCACACGGGAAGATGCGCATTGGCTGATCCCGTGGGGAAGATGCCGTCCAGGAACTGGACGACGTGAGCTGCCTGAAGGCGAACCAATGACTTGGTCCGCTTCTTTGTTGAGAGACTGGGGGTGTCACTTCAAGAAGTGACTTCACGGTATCCCAGCGCCGTGTTTCGCTCCAGGGGAGCAGAAGATCTTTCGAAGACACCCTCAGGCGGGCGCATTGGAAAACTCTCCATCGGCTGAATTGTCCCAACCTTGAGTTCGAATGGCAAACGATCACGACCAGTCTTTCGACTGGCCGTGCGTTTGTCTCAGTGCACAGTGGGGGGCCACTGAAGTGCATGAAATCGGTCGGCGTCTTGCCACCACTTGTGAGATGGAGGCTTGCCGTCGACCATCAGCCCCACGAAGGGACTGAAGCCGATTCGGTGAATCGCCATGGACTCGTCGCGTTTTTCGATCACGACGACCATGGTTTCTTCACCGGTCGACTGTTGAAACTTCTGAACCTGCGATTGCAGGGCTTCAGCGATACACATCGTGTGTCTCCGGTGTTGACCGAAAACACCCCACCCCGAACCGGAGGGGGTGCCCCCGGTCGGGATGGTTGATGGACTAGATCATGAACGTGCTCACGTCGTCGAACCCGTTGAGGTTCGAGTCGAAGCCGCTGTCATCGTAGTCAGCTGGTGCCTGTGAGGGCGCCTTGGCGGGCCGTTGCTGGCGCTGCTCAGGTTGTTGGCTCTGCGGGCTGGCCGCTCGGCTGTAGCCGCCGTTTGACGGGCGCTGGTTGCTGGGGTTGCGGTTGGCTTGAAACCCACCACCCTGACGGTCGCCGCCTGGGCGTTGACCACCAGTGTTGTCACCTTGCTGGTTTCCCTGCTGGGAGCTGCGAGGCCGAGCACCTTTGTTGTACCAATTCAATCGGTACTTGGTGAACGACTTGCGTGCGCCCTGTGCATCGTTGTAGCTCGACGTTTCCTGCGTGCCGGTCGCGGAGATGAGTTGCCCCTTCTCCGTGGACTCGCAGAACTTCTCGGCTTCCTCATCGAAGCAGAAGAAGGTCACCGCTTCGGTGACTTCCTCGCCCTTTGCGAAACGAGAGCTCAGCAGCCGGAACTCGCAAACCGATCCGCCGCCCGGAAGCATTTTCAGCTCAGGTTGGTGGGCCAGTCGGCCGTGTGCAGTAATGACGATCATGCGGTCTCCGCGAGGTTTTCAACTTTGTAGAGGTTCTTGCTTCCCTCACCGCCGCTGGACAGCGCCACCGGAACCTTCCCCATGGGGGTGATCGCGACGCGCTCTCCAATGCGACATCCAGCCGATTCGAGCTCTCGCTCGAGTTCGGCACCGCGCAGAGGAAGCACCGCGCCGTTGTCCATTTCAATGGTTGCCTGGAACACCTCGTAGGGGTCACGACCTCTCGGTGTGACCTGGTGTGCTCCTGCCTGCGTCAGCTTGCCAACGTAGGTGATGCCCACGGTGGGTTGCGGCGCAAACACTCGGTTTGCCACTGGCTTTTGTTCCTGCCTGCTCGCTCTCGGGGCCGTTGCTGGCACCGGGGGCGTGGCATGGACATGCGGCACAGGCGGGGCCTGCACCACGGGCGCTTTGGCAGCCTTCACCGCCGTGTCGACCGACTTAGCCGCTTCGGGCTTGACCTTGAACTCGTCCTTTGGTGGCTTGTGCGCTTTGACGCGCGCGTTGCCAACATCGTTGATGAGCTTTTCGGCCAGTTGCACCGTCTCGTCCTTGATTCCTTCGAGATCCGCCTTGGGGTCGAACGGCGCATCGGGGAAGGTGAAGCGTCGACCACGCATGATCGCTCGCAGGCGAGGCTCATGAATGATCAAGTCACGTTTGATCACCTTGGATTCCTGGTAGACGCGCATGTTGAGCACGCCCACTGGGGGGACCAGGCGAATCGAGATGATCCTGTCAGCGACCTCAAAGTCAGCTGTCTGAGCCATCCCGGTCGGTCGTTCAACCGCCACATCTCGCACAGCAGCCGAAGCTGCAGACGCTGTGGAAGCGGTGTTCGCGGCCAACTTGGCAGTTGCCTTGGCCAGCTTTCGCGTGGCCACGGCGTTCTTCAGCGGAGCAGCTGCCACCAGCTGGGTTCTGCGCATCATTTTTGCGGCTGCAATCACAAGGACCAGGGGGCCCTTGAAGATGAAGCCGAGGAGGAAAACAATCTCTCTCATTTTTTGTACCTGTTAAAAGGCCGCCTGACCCGCCTCAGCTATCCAGCTGTCGGCATCGTCGGCGAGGTTGTTGTTGTCGGATGCAGCGGGCTGCAGCAGGGCATCGCGTAGCGACCACCCCAACTGCTCCAGAGCCTTCTGCACGTCTGCCTCTGTGAACCATCCGGACAGGAATTGCTTCCAGCCCATCGGGTCCCTGATCGGCGGGACCATGGGTACGGTCCCCTTGTTGCACAGCAGGATCTGCTTGTTGCGCAGTGCCCACTCAGAGAGCACCAGCGCGAACGCGGGGTGCTCATCGAACGCCGTGAAGTACTGCTGGGCAGCTTCCTGACGCTTTAGCCAGGCCGTTGCGCGTTCGCTGATGCCGCCCACAGACTGAAGGGTGGTTTCCCACTCCTCGATCTGCGACTGCTCAGGTTTCGCAAACGGCTTTGTCACCATCAGCACCAAGCTGTACCCCTGAGCCGAGTGAACGTCCGGATGGACCTCACTGAACTCACCAACCACTTCCCCTTGCGGAGTCATGTCCTGGTGCAGGTACTTCGAGCGCGTCATCCTCGTGAAGCCCATGCGGACTCGTTTGGTCAACTGCGCTCCCAGCTTGATGGATTCGATTCGCTCCAGCTTGAGGGCGCCACCGGGTTTGATCTCGGCGGTCCAGACCTCGGAGCCTGAGGCGCTAAAGCCCCACTGCCCCTTGCTGCTGTGGCTGTAAACATCAAAGACCTGATTCATTTCCAGGCCTCAGCTGTTCATGTCTTCGTCATAGCCTGCGACGGCCGTGATCTGCTCGTTGACCGCTCCGGCCATGGCTGCACTCATGCGCACCGCCTGACGAATCGCGTAATGCAACCCGCTTCGGTTCTGTGCCTTCATGACGCTTTGGTACATGACGGTGTACTTGGCCCAACGCAACACGACTCGCGTGGACAAAGGTTTGTCCACACCTGGCGCATCCTGTCGGAACGCCACGCGCACGTTGTTGGCGACCTTCACGCAGATCTTGGAAATCTGCTCGGCCACCGCCTTGTCCACCTTGCCCGCAAGCAGGTGCCGCAGCACCAACGCCTCTTCCAGCTCGGGCTTGAGGTAATCGACCTCCATGTAGGAGAACCGATCGTCGTTGGCCACGTCCTGGATGTTGCGGCCCGCCACTGCAGCCTTGCTGTCAACGGCGTTCTGCGTTGCAAAGAACCGGGTGGTCTTCGCGGGCAGGATGGTTTCACCCGTTTCGGGGATCGTCCACGAGTAGCCCTCCAGCAGCATGTTCAGCGCGGTGGCTTCGCCCGGGTCGAGCGTGTTGTACTCATCGAGCAGCACCGAAGTGCCCTCACGACAAGCTTTGAGCACCGGGCCATCCTTCCAGGCCAGCTTGCCATCTTCGGTCGGCAGCAGCTGACCAATCAGGCGGAAGCTTTCGGTGGTTGGTGAGCAAGGCACCTTGTAGAGCGGCACGTTCAAACGCGCATGCCACTGTTCGATCAGCGAGGTCTTGCCCGCTGCCGGGTCACCTTCGATCAAGAGGGCCTTGAAGCCCCCCACCCAGAACATCGTCAGCTGGCGCATGCGCTCAGCATCGAACACGTAGGTGTTGTCGCAGGGTGGGACTCCGGTGAGACCAGGCGCGAGGCCGGGAATCTCTGCAGTTTCAGGTGCTTCCATCAACCCGAAGGTCGATCGCACGTTGTACCGCTGTTGGGCGGTCAGTTTTGTTTCCATCGAAAAGTTCCTTAAAGACATTTCCAAGGCCGATCTCTTTGAGGATGGGGACTAAGCCATCCATGAGCCGTTCAGAGCTGTAGCCGCAGATGCGGCAGCACTGTTCGAAAGAGAAAGGTGTTGCGTTTTGAGGTAGGAATACCTCGACGGGCTGCATCTGTTGGTCGTGGACCAATGCAACCATGGTGGGTGGGGCGAAGATCCACTGCAGGACCTCCTTCTTCTCTGCTCCGTTGCCTCGTGCCTGGAGGAGCTTTAACGAGTAGTGCAAGACTGCTTCGTGTAGCTCCTCGACGGCGGCATCGGACCACTCGGATTCAGGCGCATCAGCGGCGTCAAACATCTCCACGATCTCGACCCGCAGTGGGTCAATCTCGCAGTTCAGTTCGTTGCCCTCTTCGGCGCCTCCAAGTGGCATGTCCAGCAAGCGGTCATCAATTGCATCGAACAAGTCCTCAGCCGCGGATGCGACCCTGACCTTGAAGGTCTTGGGTGCACCGGACTTTTTGAGGGCCTTGTCTCTGCGCAGGTCTGACTGTCGCTGGGCTTGTTCCACCGCCTCGATTTCGTGGCGGAGGAACATCGGCAGGTGAAGCTGTCGGTATTGCGGGGTGGATTCACTCGCTGCGGCGTTCATGGGGTTGCTCCCTGATGCCGGCGATGACTGGTTCCATCTGGCCTCCAGCTGGATAGCCGAGATGCCCCCCTGACCGGGAAGCGTTCCCGGCCGGGGTTGATGTTTGCGGGGTGACCCGCGTGGTGTTTGCTGGCACGAAGACCAGCTCTGCCCGATATGCATCGAGAAGTGTTCACGGCTCTGGCATTGGCCAGGGCAGTCAGCACTGCTCACGCTCAGGTATGGGTAGTTGAAAAAAAGGGGTGGGCCGAAGCCCATCCCCTGTTCTCAGTCAACGCAACTGTTACTTGGTTGCATCCTCCAGCACCTTCTCAATGTGAGAGGTGCGTTTCTCCACCTGGTCGGTGGCGGAAACGCCGGTGCCGATGGCGAAGTAACCAACGAGCAGCGTTGCAACGATCAGCAGAATTGCTTTCATGAAAGTCTCCAGATGGAAACCCGCGAAGCAACCCACTCCCCAAGGGGCAAAGGATTTGCCCGCACGGGAGGTTGATGTACGACGAGAACACCGGAGTGGACTCATCAGTTGATGGCGTGCAGGTGGCACGCAACGGAGCTTTGCAGCTTCGTTCTTTTCGACTACGTCGAGGAAGACCTCACGGCTCTGTACAGAGCGGTCACGTCTTGCCCGAAAGGCGGTTGTATCTAGGGGTGGTTTGAGTAACGACGCCCGAGAGTCCCAAAGGACTCCCGGTGTCTGCCGTGCGGCTGTTACTTGCCAGCTTCATCCAGAATGGATTGAATCTGTGCGTTTCGCTCGGTCACCAACGAAGTGCCTTTGGCCAGGACAGTGGAGCCCAGGCTGAAGGTTGCGATGGCGATGATGGCGGAGATGGCGAGTGCTTTCATGAGATTTACCTTGGAAGGAAGACCTCATGGCACGCCATCACCCCAATGGGCAACAGGTGCCCACGAGGGAGGTTGGTGGCGATCAGGAGCACTTTCGTGCGCAAGACCAGTTAATGGCGTGTACAGGACACGCAACGGAGCTTTGCAGCTTCGTTCTTTTCGACTACGTCGAGGAAGACCTCACAGCTCGTTTACCAAGCCGTCACGTCTTGCCCGTTGGCGAATTCTATCCAGCAATTTCATGGGCAGGGAGCCGAGGCCCCCCGCCATGAGGAGTTCAAAGAACCCCTTTCATCTTGCAGTTACCTTTTCAGGTAGCCCGTCGCCGTCGCAAAGGGCAGTTATTGATCGGAAGGTTCAAGTGTCCCATCTGCACCGCCTCTGGAAACCAGATGACAGGCCCATTATTGGAGAGCTTGCGATCAGGGTCAATCGATGGCGACCAGTTGGTTCGTGGCCAGCAAATGGGGCGTCTTGGTGATCAACGACATCGCCTTGAAGTGCTTGATCTGAACCGTGTGCGCAGGGGCGCCGGCACGATCCTTCACAGTGGTCACCAGCGCCAGCGACTGCTGAGGCCGCGCAAGCTGCTCCAGAACCTGCAGGCCGCCGAACAAAGCCTCATCGCCCATCAGCACCCGAAGGCTCTGGCTCGCTCCGCCCCCAAGTGGGGCAGCCAGGACACGCGAATCTCCCAGGCACGCATTGCCGGGCCGGAACCCTGCGTACAGCACGGAAGGCAATGAAGCCGAGCACACTACGCGCGGCTCGCCACCCTCAGGAAGCAACATCACTGCAGGGAGCGGTGCGTCCGGCGACTCCACGGTACCGCCAAGGCCCACGGTGATACCGCGCCGATCTTCGGGCTTCAGCAGCGGCTGGGCAGGCAGCACACCAAAGGCGCCTTGGCCGGTGAGCAGAACACTCACCAGCGGCTGTGTTCCCTGGACCTGCGAGAACTCACGCAGCGCCTTCTTCACGCGCTCAAGACGATCCTCAAGCGATGGCGCCTGCCCCGCCTGCAGCGGCCCCCACTTGCTCTGAAGCCCCACTGCCTGACCAGCTTGCGAACTGACACGCGTGTGGTCACCCACGCCCTTGCCGATCAGCACAGCGCACAGGGCGATGGAGAGAACACGCCCCGAGTGCCATGACCATGGGCTGGTGCCGTCGTGCCGCTGGTGGAGCATGGCAAGCACCAGAAAGCTCGTGAGAAGTGGTGCGACCACCAGCGATGCCACGCCCATGAAGCCGTCGCCCGAGAACGCCCAGCCCCAGAGTGGATGCGCCAGTCCAAACAGGCCCAGCGGTGTGAACAACGCCACGAACCAGACAGCGAGCATGCGGGCGCCGGTGTGGAGCGGTCGCCCCTTCGGATCTAAGCCACGCGACCACAGCGCTCCAGCCATGAGCGAACCAAAAAACCAGATGGCGAGGACGCCCACGGCTGCACCCACCGTGCTGGTAGGGCTGAGCGCAAGCACTGGGAGGAAGCTCAGTGCGCCCGCGTAGTAACCCCCGGCCAGCCAGAAAGCCGCACGCTGGCTTTGAAGCAGCCCCAGCACGAAGGGCAGCACCAGAGCGATTGGCGTGGCCCAAGGCAACACGACCCAGATCAACGCTCCGGCGATGGCTCCGACCACGGCGAGCGCGGCCCCACTGGACACGAACGATGCGGCTGCGGGAATCAACGCGGAAGGCTGTTTGGTCATCTTGGAACTAACTTATCACGCATTTTTCTGGGTTCAAGGCTCTCGTCCGGCTGATATCGGGTGGTTTCTCCGCAGTTAGGTCGCCCTTCGTTTGTAGATGCGCGTCCTAAAGTCAATTCAGCACATTTCAACCCCGCTGGAGAGCCCCGCATGACACAAGCCCCGTCCCCTGAAGAACTCGAAGCCATCAACAAGGTACTCGCCAACCGGCAGGGTGCGCTCGTTCAGGTCTTCGGTGATGACTATGCCCACAACCTGCAGACGCCCGTCGTCTTCCTGGATGAAGAGACGCTGGAGTCGCCTCCCTCGATCCGCTTCTACAAGAAGGACTACGCCTACCTGTCGAAGCAGCTCTACCTGGAATACCAGTACCGCAGCTGGACCTCGTTCAACCAGGACGTTCTGGCGCGGTACAACGAAGTGATCACGAAGAAGCTGGCCAACATCAACATCCTGATGGACAACACCATCACCCGTCTGGAAAAGTTGCTGTCGCAGAACAACGTGTCGCTCGAAAGCACCCTCTACCCCAACCCGGTGACGCTGACCGTCCCGGTGATCGCTACGCACGCGCGCTCCTACTTCCTGCTGCTGGTGGCGTTGGACCGCGTGAACCTGCTGGCCGGCACCGCCAACTTGCTGGGCGTCATCGACTCCACGCAGCGCGCCCAGGCCGAGTACATCTGCAAAAAAGCCGTTCGCGCCTTCCGCTCCATCATGCAGACCGAAGTGATCAAGATCTACCGCGAAGCACAGCGCGTGATCCAGGAACAGCGCACCGGTGGCAAGGTCAACGAAGGCATGTCCGCCATCGTCGAACAGCAGGGCAAGGAAATCGCTGCGTTCACCGCCACCGCCAACGACGGCTCTGATGCTGACGCCAGCCTGGACCTGGGCGGCATGGACCCCGCCAAGCTGATCGATGACGCCGCAGCTGCATCCGTGGCCACCAACAAGGGCAAGGCCAAGGCCAAAGCCCCGGTGCCTGCGTCAGCAGCAACTGAGGCCGCTACCCCGGCCGCCTGATTCTCTTGGGTGTACGTGGGCATACGTACTTGGGGCCGTGGTGACACGGCCCTTTTTCATTCCGCAACCCAAGAAGGCATCCCCGATGCCGTCGACCACTGCACCTGAAACGCGAGACGACACCGCATGGCATTCACCCCCAACCAGCAGCAGGCGATTGACCACGACGGGCACCTGCTGATCGTCGCAGGGCCCGGATCGGGCAAGACAACCACTTCTGTGGCCAAGGCGCTGCGCATTCTGCGTGACCCCAAGCGCAGCTTGATCATGGTGACCTTCACGAAGGAAGGTGCGGTGGAGATGCGTCGTCGACTGGACGCTGCACAGGAGAAGGCGGGCGGCGCGCCCTTCGGTGAGGACCGCCTGATCATCGCCACGTTCCACAGCATCGCCATCAAGCACCTGTCTCGCCACGTGAACCGCCAGAGGGTGCTGAGCCCCGCGCATCAGAACCTGTTGCTCAACGATGCGATGTTCGCCTGCCTTCGGGATTCCGACCCGAAGGAGGCGCGGCAGATGTTCGAGCGCTACATGTACGCCGTCGACCGGACACAGCTCGAACTGCCACCGGACGTGAGTCGGGCGATTCAGCGCTACAACGAGTTGCTGCGCGACACCGGCCAGACCGACTTGTATTCGATCATGCGCGACTGCGCCCTCAAGGTGCACGCCGGTCAGATCCCGCCCATGCCCTTCACGGACATGCTCGTGGACGAAGGGCAGGACACCGATGACCTGCAGAAGCACTGGATCTTCGCGCACGCGCGCGCTGGCTGCAAAGTCACCATCGTGGGCGATGACGATCAGTCGATCTACGAGTGGCGGCAAGCCCTTGGGTATGTGGGCATGAAGGACTTCATGGACACGTTCAGCGCGCGACGCATCGAACTGGGCGACAACTTCCGCTGCCGCTCGGAGATCCTGTTCCATGCCGTCACCCTGGTCGAGCTGAACAAGAAGCGGCTGGGCAAAACGCTGGTAGCGCGCCGCGGCAAGGGCGGCAGCATCGTGGCCTACCGCACCGCCAGCGCCGAGCAGCAGGCAGTGGCCCTGGCCACGCTCATCGGAGCCAATCCCGAAAAGCACAGCGACGCTGCCATCCTCGCGCGCCAGAACCTCTCCCTGGATCTGCTGGAGATGGAGTTGCGCGCCCGTCAGGTGGAATACCGCCGCATCGGCAAGAGCATCTGGGAGAACCCCGTCATCGCGGGGTACCTCTCGTTCCTGCAGTCGCTCTACGACAACTCCACCGTGGGCGTGCTGAGCGTCCTGCGCTACCACGGCATCGAAGAGGGCACCAAGTCTGCGCTGCTGCGCGAGATGGACGGCCACGCAGGCTCGTTTCTTGACGGCGCCGTTCCAGAGCTACCCGGCACGGAGGCGGCCGAACGCAAGAAGCTGCAAGATCTCGCGAACAGCTGTGCCTACTGGCGCAACCAGCTGCGCCCCAACGCAACCGGCACCGGCGGCTCAGTGCGTGAGGTGATCATCGAGGTGGGCGACCTGTACGCGATGTGGATGGGCAAGCCGAACCCTGCGAAACTGGTCAACACCTGCGCGGGCATCTTGAGCAACCTCAACGGCACCCTGTCCAGTCGGCTGCGCTTGGTGACCACGAAGTCCCGTTCCGAAAACAAGGACCCCTTGCTGCTGATGACCATGCACGGCTCCAAAGGCCTGGAGTTCGAGAGCGTTCACGTGATCGACGCCAGCGCCACCGACAACGACTCCAGCGTGGTGAACTACGAGGCGGAGCGCCGCCTGATGTACGTGGCACTCACGCGCCCCAAGAACCGTCTCATGGTGTGGTTCAGCGGCAAGCCCCACGCCACCATCACCGAGGCTCGAATCCCCATCGAGAATCAGTTTGCACAAGCCTCGGAGGCCTTCCTCAAGGGCAACTGATGCGCAGGACCCAGGAAGTCGGTGAAATCTCCCACGACAAGCTCCAGCACCGCCTGCTGGTCCTGGAGGCCGACAACCTTGAGGAATGGCAGCTGATGGTCAGCAAGGCCGAAGCGAAAGGCTGGAGCGTCTACCAGGACGGCACGGTTCCGGTCAACGGTTGGTACAGCGCCTGGATGGTCAAGCCCCTCTCCCCTCTTGAAAGCCCATAGCCATCTGCCAGACTGAACTCATGACTCAGGAAGCTACTTCTTCGCCCGCCGCCGAGCACCCACCACATTGGCGCTACCTCGCCCCGCTGCGCACGCTCATCTCGGCCGCAGTGACCGTCACGCTGCGCGCGCGGGCCCACATCGCCTCGCCGGCGCGCGAGCGTCTTGTGAGCGGACGCGCGATCCTGACCTCCAACCATGTGAGTCTGCTGGACGGCGTTCTGCTCGTGCTGGTGAGCCCCACACCGCTGGCAGTGGGCGTAGACACAGACTGGTCCGTCAAGAGCGCATGGGCCGCGCGCGGCATGGGCTTGTTGTGCTGGCTGGGCTACGGCTGGGTGGTGCCCCTGGACTCGTCGACGCCTCAAGGCCTGCGCAAGCTTGCGCGCCACCTGAATGCGGGCCGCAGCGTGCTCATCTTCCCCGAGGGCGGGATCAGTCCTGATGGCTCACCCCAGCCTGAAAAGCCCGGGGTGGTCTGGCTGGCCGCGCGCACGGGCGCTCAGGTCGTTGCTGCTCAGATCGAGGGCGCAGCGCGATCACGCATCTTCGCCAAGGCAGGGGACCACTGGTGGCCACCCATTCGGATCACCATGGGTGCATGAGCCTACGTGCTCGGTCAGCCCACTTCGCTTCCTCTTCAGGGCACTGAAGATAGACTGCCGGCACAGGTCTACCGGAGAAACTGATGTACCAGCTTGAAGTGAAGAGGTGGCTGATGGAGCACCGCTTCCCACCCTCTGAAGGCTGGAGCCTCACGGTGGACATCGATGCCATGGAGAGAGCGAACGGAGGCCTGCATCCTGCTGGGAAGAAGGAGGCCGCGGGCTTGGCAGAGGCCGCTCTACGGTCGGCTGGAGCCGAAATCGTGGCTCACCCGATTCACGGGCGTGCGGACATGGTAGCCATCAAGCCTGGCGAACCCACGTTTGTCATTGAAGTTGAGGGCGACTCATCGAGACAGAAGGAACAGGCCATGTACTCGGCCCTTGGGCAGTTGGTTCTCTCTATGGGCGGCGCTGATGAGAACATCAGGTTCATGCTCGCGGTGCCTGACTCCAAAGAATGGGAACGACAACTCCTGAAGATTCCGGCCCGCGTGAAGCTGCAGCTGGGTCTCGATGCTGTGTTGGTCTCAGCGAGCGGGATTCGGTACGTATGAGCCGCGACACCGGCGCAACCTGAGGCCCAAGTTCGAGCCAGGTTTCTGCGACCTCATTCTCGACAGCTATGGCGCATCAAACGACAACTGCGGCCGTTGCTTCCTGGTGGGCCTTCACGCTCAACTCAGCCATCTTTCGAGCTGGAGACATGAGCAGGCTAGAGTCGAACTCTCTTGACTGCCAGAAGCCCCAGTAGGCGTTTGCCTTGCTCCTCATAGCATCGAAGTCAAAGAGGTCGTGACCAGGAATCAGGCTGTAGATCATGTTGAGCCACGGTTCAGCGTGTAAGCCATCGAATGCTTTCACCGCGACCTTATCGGCGTATTCATTGTCGGTGGCAAACCTCTGCCAGATCTTCTTTGGTTTGGCCAGAATCTTGGTGGGTTCGAGTGAAGGACTCACCCCCTTGTGGCCACGTGCACGTGCCAGGTGCAACACGCTGGCATACAGCAGGGGACCGTAGCCCGACAGCGCGCCCACGTTGCGAATGATGAGCGCGCCGCGACTATGTCTTACCAGGGCGGCCGCCAAGAAGTCGGGCGTAGGGCGCGCAAGGTTTCGGGCGAGCATCCAACGTCTGAAGCGAACGAGCCTGGAGCTTTCGCACTTGAGTATCGGCTGCAGCGCCGCGTCTCTGTAGAGCCCCACGAAGAACTGGTTCGAGAGATACGGAATGTCATCTGTGTCAGCGATTTCAGAATAGAAAAGCAAGTCCGAGTGGTGTTTCAGTGGCATAGCCAAAATTCTAGAGCCTGCCGGCCCACATGAGAGTCATCCAACGCAGGCCATGCATGTCGATAGCGAGCTGCTTTGGATCACTTCGGCTGACCCGTGCCCTGGACCAGCAAAGAGCGTTGTTACTGGAGACCTCCCTCAAGGCTCGCCTGCGCCAAGGCCGGACTCCACGCTGAGACGAAACGCATGGATTCGTTCTTCAATGGCGTCGTCCTGCGTTCGGAGTACCTCAAGACGCTCAAGGAGGAAATCTTCGCGGATCACTTCCACAACTGTTGTTCTTCGCTCATCGCCGTCATGCCAATTCACCTCCAATCTGGCAAGCGGCACCTCTTGAAGCTGAACCGCGCCATCTGCACCCACCTTAGCGGTCAGGAGTTGGCCACTTACGACAAGCAGCGGGTGCCAAAAGAACACGCGCCAATACTTCCCAACTTCTTCAGAAGTCCAGTCATTGAACGAGTCAACTTCCTGCTCCGTGTACTCACACGCTCTGAGCACCGAGGACAGCACCTCCAGCGGTGGTCCAGCCACAAGCTCCTCTTGCTCTTGCTCCTTGGCCAGCATGCAGAGTTCCGAAAACAGGTTGTGCCAATCAGCAGCTCGCTCCTCATAGGGGTGAAACTTCTCATGGAATGGGCAAGGGTCGGGACTTATCCCAAACTTGACATAGCTCTCAAAATCAGCATTTGGCGTTGACGGTCGCTCCGTCAAAAGCACGATCGGATAGGCGTTGTTGACGGCCTGAATTACAAAAGTGGTTTTGACACAGATCCCCGGCCGATGCACCCTACTGCGGGCTTCCGTCGTGATGTCGATTGCGCGCTGTTGGCCCTCTGTACCCTTGTGCGAAACATTGGGCTCCACAAAGAAGCCGCATGCGTCGAGAGCGCTGACGATTCGCGACTTCATAAGGTACCCCGAGCGTTCAAGGGACTTGCGAATCACATCAATGGCTATCGGATCGTTGGTGGTCATGACGGCGATTGTGCAGCCATCGAACTTGATGGCGACCGTGGGCACTGGAACTCAAGGCAACGGGTGCCAGCAGATGTGAGAGCCCAAACAGTGGTCCACCGCGAAGCGATGGGCCTTCTCGTTGCTGCCGGCTGGTGCGGTGTGGAGAGGAAGCCGCACCGGCTTCCTCCGGGTGCTTTCCCGCGCGCCGCGAGTTGGCGGAAGGACGCTCGACCTTGTGGCACTTGCTTCAGGCGCGAGCGATGCCGAAGCGGCTAAACAGGCGCCCTTTCCGTGAAGCTGCTGCCCCGCCGGGCCAACTCTTGACGAAGGATTTCGACCGTTCCTTGCCAAAAATAGAGTTCCTTAGGTGTCTTGCCGTGCTGCCGTTCATGCTCATGAATTTTTCCGCTCGCTTGGAACGGCGATGGAAGGAATTCGTATGTTTTGATTTCCCCTCCAGCGGCGGCCTGCGTTGCGTACCAACGCTTCAAGCGGACTAGTTTCCCTTCAAGCAAATCGAGCAATTCCCGCAACTGTGCCGATGATTGTGCTTGGTGGTGCTTGCTCGACATCAATCGGGGCAGGTTGTACGTTACAAATCTGCCATTCTTTGCCCAGTTCGCAATCTCAGGAGCAAGAACTGAAAGTCTTGGAAGGAAGAATCGCTTCTCCATAATGTAGTCAAGGTCGGCTGGGCCTTCATCAAAGGAATTCGTCCAGGTACCGGGCAGCCAGCCAGTACCTGGAGCAGATTCTCCCTTTAGAAACGCACGTATCACATATTGATCTATTGAGCCTTGACCGAGTGAGTCACCCTTGTTTGAGCGACTTCTGTCAACTGGCTTTGCAAGTTTGCTCCCTACGGGTGTGAAACCATCGCCATCCGCAGTGCGAGAAAATGGGTGACCGTTATTTGCCTTTGACCATTCACGGGCCTCTTGAAAGGTCACGAAGATGAGATCAGCGGAGTCGCGATCCTCTGAGTTGTCCGCTTTACGCGTGGCTCGTTTGCCGTTCACCAGCATGTCTGTCAGCAGCTCGTAGTCATCCTCGCTGCCAGGGCTCAGGCCCATGTTTTCGCACAACTCTTCGTATTCACCCATCTAGTAGCTCCGTCAGAATGTGTGTAGCTGATAGGCAGCATGAAGTGCACATCATGGCACGTTGGCCTTGAACCTTCGACTGTGATCGCTCCGAAACGTCTAGCTTCTCCCCACCTGAGCTGACATCAATCAAGTTGCGATGGCAGGACTGCTAGTTCTGGTTGGCCTGCAGGCGCAGCTCGGTAAACGTGCCAAGAGAAAAGGCCCGTCGCGCAATGCGACGGGCCTTTTGTTGATACCGCTCGGTGGCGGTGTGAGATCAAGCCGCGACGGCTGCCTCCTGTTGCTTTCTCGCGCGCCGCACCTTGACGGAAGGACGCTCGACCTTGTGGCGCTTGCCATCGCGAACGATGCCAAAGCGGCTCCACACCTCAGGGTCTACGCGCAGTGGTGTGACCATCATCCTTTTCAGGTTGATGAACGCACCGTGCGTGTCCAGACGGCCCTCTGTGAACAGCATCCACAGCAAGTTAGCAGCGAAGTCGGAGACCGCGCTGTTGATGTACAGGCTCTGTTTGTCCAGCGCCTCAGCCAACGAACACGATGGCGTGTTGTCCTGATCTTCAGCTGCCGAATCGATAAGCTCCGGGTAGAACTCCGCGATGTGCGGCAGACGCATGGGATCGTCTTTGGACTTGTTGCGCGAGGTCACCTGACCCAGCACCACTTGGCCGTCACTTGCTCGATTGCCAGTGTCGAGCCACATGCGGGTGCCGCTTGAGCAGTTCTCCAATCCCCTGAGGATTGCGAGTCGAGCTGCACGGTTGTCTACGGCACCGATGACCAGGTCGAAACCTTCCAGGCGGGAGCGGGTGTCCAGCATTGCCGGCTCCGCTTCCCACTGGACGTTCTCAAGCGCCATGTTCGCCCGGTTCACGAGCACATCGCACTTGAAGCTGCCGATGTCAGGCGGGTAAAAGGCCTGACGGCCAATGTTCGCCGCTGACACGGTGTCTGGGTCGACCACCGTCACTCGAAGACCGCCGGGGTGACCCTTGGCCTTGAGCGCGCGGTGAAGTGCCACCAGCTTCTCCAGCATGCGACTGCCCGTTCCGCCTGCCCCCACAAGGAGGACGTTGACGGCTCGGGTCAGCAGCTTCGCTTCGAGTACGTGCATTTTGGTATCCATCACAGGATCACCCCCAGCTCGCCCAGCTCGTTGATTGACGCTGGAAAGTAGCGCCCCGCCATGCACAGCCGAATGGCTGAACTGGGCGTGGGCTTGTCGAGGTTGCCCAGCACGACACTGAACTTCATCGACCCGAAGTCGTCTCGGTCATCCGTTCCTGAGAAGAACGCACCGAAGGCGCCGTGGCTGTGGATGTCCACAACCATGTGCTCATCATCTTCAAGCCGGATCTCCTCGAACGACACATAACCCGGCGTGGCCCGAAGGCTGCGTCGGATTGCGTACCTCCACACATCGATGGTCGAGTTCCAGATCAGGGCAGCTGCGATTTCATTGGGCAGCGCCTGGCGCGCGTCGGCGGTGAACTGACGGATCAGCTCGGCCGGCACTTCAGAGCACCACATTTCGACCGAACTCTCCACCGCCCCGTAGGGCAGCGTGATGTCGGCGTCGCAGGTGGCCACCGGGTGCACCAGACGAATCCAGGGCAGTGTGATCTCGCGCATCAGGCCAGCCTTGCCGACCAGATAGCGTGTTCCACATTGGGTGTGTCCAGGCAGCGGCTCCGAGGTCGGAACGGCCACAAGGGGAAAGGCATTCAGGATCGCCTTGTCCATGTTGTTCATCAGAATTCTCCTTGGGCCCGAACATGCGGGCGCTCGTAAAAGTCGAGTGCCAACAGATCGTTGACGGTGAGGTTGATGTCCACCAGCGCGCTCTCGGGGAACGTCTTGGTGGGTCGGTTGAGTTGCTTCTGCCAGAAAGCGCAGGGCTCGACGCCAAGCGTCAGCCTGTCCTTTTGACCGAAGTTCGGGTGCGTGAAGTGCGATCCAAAAAAGAACCGCTCCCATGCATCCCTGTCGTTGCGCTGATCCTCCTCAGGGAGGGTCGCGTTGCCGGAGCACACCTTGCCGTCGGACCACACGTTGAAGAACGGGGCCTGATACAGCTTGGTGGTCCTGACCGGTGCTGCTTCACCTTTGAAGGCGAAGATGTGCAGCGTGCGAGGCCCAGCCATGAACACCAGCCCCGGGTTGGGACAGATGTTCTTGCCATCCACCTTCTTGGCAGCGTGCGAGCTGGACTTGAAGAACATCGGCCGCTTGCGCGGCGAGGTCCACCAAACCAGCCTGCCCATCCCCTTTGCGAGGATGGTGGGATCGTTCCACTCAATGGTTGGCCGATCCTTGGGCTTGAGGCCCTCAATCAGCGCCTTGTAGTCGCCCTCGGTCAGCGGTGCACCTGGTCGGATCATCGGCTTGCCGTCGATGGTCTGAACGGGATGTTTCGTGGCGTATGACGCCTGGTTGCCCGGCGACTCGTACACGAGGAGAGCGTGCTTGAGCGCGTAGCTCTCGCCGTAGCTGTTTACTTCAAGTTTCATCGTCATCTCTCGCTGATGGAAAGTGCGACACAAGCTTTTCGAACAAGTGCCATCGGTTTAGAAACCCCAACGTGTCCTTCACCAGTTCAGCGAGTTGCTGATCGGTAATGCCACCAATGAGGGGATAGGTTTTGCGGGCGTATGCCTCAACGACATCGCCAGAGTTGTAGGCCATCTCTTCCGCGTGTCCTGCGGCTTCCCAGACCATTTCTGGGTCATCCCAGGCGACGAAACACATGGCTCCAATCGACTCCACGTCGTCACCACGAACGTAGAAACTGAAGTCAGGCGAGTCTTTGGCTTCCAGTGCCTTGCTCAAGTCGAGTGCCGCGCGAATGCAGGAGGCTCCTGCATCTTCTGCGTTCTCCTTGAGCCATTTCCTCACGCGAGCCTTTGAAAGGCGTTTGCGGGGAATGCTGGCCGTCTTCTTGCTGATGGCTATGCCGCCCAGCCCCAAGAGGTGGACGTGACCGCCAACGGCTTCGAGGATCTGCGAGGGCCAGAACTGGTACGACTGGCGCATCTCCTCGATCTGCTCGGGAGGCACTTCCGTTTCGTCTTCGTATTCACGATCACCTTCTTCGGCGAGGATGACGCGCGCGTAAGCCTGATCTGAAAATTCATCCAGATCGCTCAAGCGATAGTCCAGGTGGTAGGCCACCATGGTCATGTCGTAGAAGAACAAACCGGTGCACCGGGCGCTGCCCAGAACATCCGACACAAACCAGCCGAGGCCAGGGAGCGATTGCTCCAGTGCCTCGATCACGGGCTTGAGTCGGAAGGTGTCAATGCCTGCGCGGGCATTGATCAGGACCGTCATGTCCTCGTCGGTAACCACCAGGCTCGGGCTACCGAGCAAGGTTTCGCCAAAGTGATCCGCGATGCTTTTGAGGTGAAGGTTCCACTGCTGGGCTACCACCTCTTCAAGGCGCGTGAAGTTGCCACCGGGCAGCTGCAGCCCTTGGGCTTCGCTGGCCAGCGCGAAACGCGCGATCACACGGGAGCGCTCTGAGGCCTCCTCGATGACCACCGGAATCTCCTGCGAGATGGCCGGCAGTGCGAACAAGCCTTGGGACGCCAAGGCGCCACGGGTGAGTTCTGCTGTTTCCATGGGTTCTCCAGGTGCGGGAACCCACTTGCCCTACTGGGAAGTTGATTCCCGTAGGGTTGGTTGAGGCGCTGCGTCTAAGCGCAGCACGAGATCGCAATTTGCGAAAACGCCTTGATTCTCGTCTGCCCGTCCGCTGGCGTCAAAGGATGCGGACCAGCCTGGCCATTGCCACGAAAACTGAGAAAAATGCCGTAGGCAGTGAGAAAGCCTGTCCGAAAAGTCGATGCCAGCCCGGTCAACGTGACTGGCGCCGCCACCTGACGGCACCTTCTTGCGGTCGCTGACACAGCTCAACTGTTCTCAGGTCATTTGGCAAATTCTCACGCGTTTGGCGAGATTCTCAGCGTGAAAAGCATTGACCCCCGACGCCGCGCCTGTCTGCCGAGGGATGGTGCCTACGATCCGCCGTAGGCTACGGAAAACCGTAAGGTTCGAAACTCCGTAAGCGAACGCCCAAAGAAAAAGGCCCACGTCATGACGACGTGGGCCTTTTCAAGTTTGTGGATCCTTACCCCCACATGCCAAAGGCAGAAGAGGGAAGGCTCATGGCGCGGCCGCTGGCATCCCGCGTCGCCAGCACTTTCACCAACCGCCCCGTGAACTGGGCGCTTTCGCGCACAGGAGCAAGGGAGGAAGATGAAGCGCCGGCAGCACCGGAGGCCACCGCCTTCATGATCAGTTCGCGCGCGTCGCAGGTTTGAGCCTGCACGGGCGCTTTGATACGACCCTTGGCGCCAGCTGCCCGCATGAACGTCCAGGTGGACACTCCGTTTGCGGTTACCGGACCTTCGAGCATCGCGTTGTTCAGCTCGGGGTACTGCGTTGCGTAGAACTCGCGCACCTGGTCGGGTGCCATCGAATCGTTCGGGTCAGGCAGCGTCACCGAGTTGTACTTGAACTTGCGGACGAGATTGAGGACTTGCATGCTCTCTCTCCCGTTCAGAACAACGCTGCGCTGAGTTCACCGGTGCTGGCAGTGGTCTTGTCCTCCACTGCACCGCTACCGTTGACCGGAGCACCTTCTTCGGCGCCACCACCGTTCCCGGTGGCTTCGCCCGAACCGGTGTCATCCGCTTCGTCGTCCTCGTCCATCAGCCCATCGGCCATGTTGCGAGGCTTCTTCGTCGTCGCAGGCGTCGCGGTGCGCGTGCCCGACGTTGCCTTGGCTGGCGCCTTCGAAGCGGTTGTCTTGGCGGCCTGGGCAGCTGCCTTTGCGGCTTCTTCCGCAGCGTCGAGTTCCTTCTGCGAGGCCTCGATCAAGTCGCTGATGCGAACCTGCGATGCCAAGTAGGTCTCCAGGAAGGCTGGCAGCTTCTCGTCCAGCTCGGCCGCGGATGCGACCAGTGCCTTCGGACTGAGGCTGATGCCTGCCTTGTTTTCCTTGGCCACCGGAATCAGATCCAGCTGCATGTTCTCGCCATTGGCGGAGAGCTTGAGGTGGACCGTCACGCCGGCGGCAATGAGGGGAGCGAATTGTTGAAAGAGGTTCATGTCGTTTTTCTCTGAGGAAAGAGCGACAGGGACCACCCCCCCAACGGGAAGGTGATTCCCGTCAGGAGGTTGTGATGAGAGCGTGGCTCTCGGGGTCTGGGCTTACTGGCCCCAGCGCATAAGGGCTGGGACAGCACCCACGTACTGGAAGCCTTCCACCGCCAACATGCCCTTGACGAAGTCCTTTTTGGGACCGTTCTTGAGCTTGTCGTAGTGCTTGCCGGCGGCATCCGCCAGCCCCAGCTCAATGCACACGGCATCGATCTCGGTCTTGGTGAGGATGTCCAGGAACGTCTCGTTGAGTTTCCAGTACGACTCGATCTTGATGTCCAAGGCCTTGAGGTAGCCCGTGACGTCGTTGATCGATGCCGTCTTGCTCACGTTGGCAGCGAGGTTCTGCAGCGCGGTGGCCAGGCCTGCCTGATCCAGTGCGAGCACGTTGCCCAACAGCGTTTCAGTGTTCAGTCCGGATTGCAGCTGGGTACCCAGTGCTTTCTCGATGGCATCGCGGCTCCCATGGCTGTCCATGTCGGACGGCCGGTGAATCGCAATGGCCACCAGGAGGGCCCGGTTCTGCATCACCGGCAGCTTCTCAGCTGCCCGTTTGAAGATCGCGCGCCAGATGGCCTCGCGGTACTCCTTGACTGCAGTGCGTTGCTCGGAGCTGGCTGTCACCTTCGGGGTCGCCTTGGGGGCGTCCTGGGTTTTTCCAGCTGCTTTGCCTGTCGCTGCTTTCGGTGGCGTTGCGCCGGCGGCGGGCTGCACTTTCACTGCTTCGTTCGACTGGGCAGTCAGCGCGGCCCTCACAGCTTTCGCGTTGGCCGCCACCTTCTCATCGTTGCAGGTCGTGTTGAAGCAGGCATCGGTGATGACCTTGCCCAACGCGGTCGGTGTGCCCATGACACAGGCGCCGAAGTTGGCACAGGTGCGGCAGGCCTTCGCCTGTTCCTCACCAACGCCCTTGTCGCCCGCTGCACGAACAGGTGTGACCGTGTTGTTGTCACCAGGACGCACGATGCGAACGACCTGGTAGGTGTCGGCCAGCTGTTTAGCGCGTGCCTGCAGCTCACCTTCGGTTTTGGTCTGGAAACACTCTCTGTTCGTGCAGCGCGAGCCGCTGAAAGAGGTGTCGAACATTGCCTGCTGCTCACCAGTGTTGAACTGGCAACGCGCGCAATCGGCCTTGTCGAAGATCGCGGCTTCCAAGCTCTGCAGGGAAGCTTCGGCCATCGTCCGGAGTTCGTCGACCGTGATCTTGCGCTCGGCCTTGAGCATCATCTCGATGACCCGCTGCTGCACTTCCTTGCGCAATCTTGTCTTCCAGATAGGCGTCACGCACCGGCTGGATGGCGTTCATCACGGCAGCGCGGCGGTCGAGCTTGTTTCGGGTCCAGCCCAGGCGGCGGGCGGCTTCGTCGCGATCGCCGTTGCACAGCCCCAGCATGCGGGCAGCGCCTTCGGCGTCTTCGATGACCGAGGGGTCTTCGCGTTCGTTGTTTTCCGCGAGCATCGCAGCCGTTGCTTCCGCATCGGTCATGACGCGGATTTCAGCTTTGATCTCCGACTGGGGTCCGAACTCCTCCACGAACGCCTTGAAGCGGCGACCACCAGCGATGAGCTGGTAGCCGTCGTCGAGCTGGCGAACGGTGACGGGCTGGAGCAGCCCTTGGAGCTTGATGCTTTCGCGCAGGCTGGCCATCTTCTCCGCGTTGTAGCGGCGACGGTAGTTGAAGCCTTCTTTGACCGCCGAGACGGGGATCAGGCGACTCTCGCCATTGCGAGTGGTGGTGTTTTCCATGGAATCTCCAGAAAAAAGGGATTCCACGGCCCGCTAAGGGATTCATGGAATCCCAGAGGGGGGTTGGTTGATGGCGCGCACAAGACGCGCAGTCCTCACGGAAGCGAGGGGTTGAAGCAATTCTAGGGGGCCGCGTGAACCACCGCAACCGATGGTGACCACCCCCTCAGCACCAGGGCAAAGCGCCCGATGCCGGGCTTACTCGACCTTCAATGGTCGGTTTTCAGCCTTGACGTAGGGTCGACCGAACAGGCGGGCCATGCCCAACGAGTGCTGGGTCTGGATCTCGGCGGCCACCGGGCTCTGTGCCGCCCAGGTGTTTGTCACCGCCACGTACATATCGACCCTGCCCTGCGCCTCGTTCATGAGGTACAGCACGGGAAGGTATTCCTCGTAGCAGAAGATGAAGGCCGCTCGCATGGTGTTGCTCAATGTGAGGACGTTGCTTGCGGTCCAGTCGGCGACGAAGCTGTTCGTTTCCTGCCAGGGCCGCCACAGGGAGAGCGGTGCAGGCTGGCGAGCGACTGCACGTGCTGAGCGCCCATCCGGATAGAACGCCACGGCGGCGTTTTCCCAGTGCTTTTCCTTTGTGGCCAAGTCCATGCCGATGATCTGTGTCTGCCCAGATGCCCTAGCCGCCTTGAGCAACGCAATGTCGAGGACCGGATAGAGAGCGGGGTCGTAGTTGCCGAGAATCGACTCTGGCCAGATCACGGTCGCGGGCTTCTCCTGCTGCGCCAGCTGTTTGGACATCTGACCCATGCTCTCCACGCGGCGCAGGACATCGTCCACCCCGTCGAGCTTGCCCCATGCCGTATTCACCGCCACCGTCGCAGGCCCGTAGCTGCTCCCTGGAACGAACTGGAGGATGCCCACCGCCCCCAAGGAGGCGAGAAGCGCACCGAGCACTGCAGCAGTCTGCAAAGGGCGCAGACGGTGTTCAGCAAGCCACCAGACGAGCCCTGCAGGCACCGCAAGGGCCAACGCCACCCCTACCCAGCCCAACCCCGGCGCAATCGCCCCCCACGCGATCAGGGGGTGTCCGGGAAGTCCCACCGTGGCTGGGGGCAACAGCGCCACCGTCCAGGCCACCACCACCGCGAGCGACTTGCGCCAAGGGCGATCCGAACGGCTCCAGCCCAGACACCACACCGCACCGGAGATGAGCCCGTAGGCCAGCACAGCAGCTGCCCCGATCAGCAAGCTGTCATCGAACCAGCTTCCGATGAACGCCGCCGTGTGCCGCAGCAGTGCGACGGTGTAGCCCAGCCCCAGCAGGAACGCATGGGTACGCGAGCGACTCAGGGCGACCAGAACGGGCAACAGTGCTGCAAGTGCGGGCGCCCTGCCCTCGCCCCAGGCCAGCCAGCCCAGCGCCACGCCGGCCAACAGCGCCAGCACGGCCTGCGCGAACGCAGGAGGTGTCGTGCCCTCAACAGACGCAAACACCCTGCGGGCGGGCGGCCAGCCCATCAGGTAGCTGCTCATCCTTCGTTCTTGGGCAAACGGGGGGTTCCCATCCATTGCGGGGTTCCGCCCTTGACCAGCAGACCGAACTTTTCATCCTTGACCTTGTGGTTCGTGATGTCCCGGTCCTGAGTCTTGCGGTATTCCTTGTCGCGCCCCACCAGCGAGGCGTTCACGGTGTAGCTGCACTGCACGAGAGCCTTCATCAAGTCGTCAGAACTCATGCCAAAGGCCGAGTAGCTCTTCTTGACGGTTTCCAGTTCCTCTTTGCTCACGGCGGAGCAGCTGAGATCGCTGACCTCGTACGACTTCACGTTGTAGGTTTTGGTGTCGACGTTGGCCACGCGCCATGCCTTCACATCTTCGATGGTGGGAACGGCGCTGGAGGAGGACGAGCCGCCGAGGGACGTGTCACCACAAGCACTGAGGAGAGCGGCCACGCTCAACACGGCCAGACTGAGTTTGAGGGAGTGAGTGGAATTCATGGGTTCTTTCCGATTTAGGGTTTTGGGGGTGAGGCCGCTGCATGCATTGCCCCGGTCCTTTTCAGGATCTCAAACAACGCACCAGAGTCAAGGGCCTGATGGTGATTTTTTAGAGCCGTGATCGTGATGGCGACCCATCCGAAGAGGTCGGCTGCTTCGACGGGCATGGCCAGCGTCCTGGTGCCCTGGCGCAGCTTCACGTACAAGACGTTCCCCTGCTGATGCAACTCCAGTCGCTTGTCGTGGTCGGGCCCGTGGTTGGTCAACACGAGGGAGCCGCCGGCATACCCCATGAGCATGGCGCCCAGGAGCGGCAGTTCTCGACGTGTGAACTGGAACGGTATCTTCTGCTCCCAATCGAATGAGCGCGGCGCCACGGCCGGTGCCAGCTCGATCTGGACTGTGAGGCGGCTTGGATCGCCCTCTGCGGCCCTCAGCACGTCCAGTTCGATCTTCATCGCCGCCTTGCCCGCGTAGATGTGCATCCCCTGGTCGCGCAGGGCCGCACGCTCAGCACTGTCAGCCGCGGGCACGGCTTTTCGCTTTACCGGCGTCGCTGGCTGAACAGGCCTTGAGTTGCGAGATGGCAGCGGCAGCGCACGAACTGCCAACGGTTCCGTGGCGACTGGTGCCGCCTCTCGGTGTGCTGCGTTGATGGACGCGAGGAAGTCCGTCATGCCTTCGGTGGACTCCACACCTTTCATGACAGCATTGAGAAACGCGCGCGTCTGTTCTTGCCCCGCTGGGTCGAGAGACTTCACGAACGCTGCGCATGCTGCATCTGATGGGGCCTTGACGCCCCTGTCGGTGAGGACCTGGCGCAGCCACTTGTGCGAAATAGCGGTCACGGGCGCTTCCCTGCCCTGCTCAGGAGCGCCGGATCGTCTTGATCTTGCCTTCGACCTCGGAGCCCTCATAGGTCTTGAAGGCGCCTGCCGTGATGTTGGCCTTGGCGTTGACGGTCTCGGTCAGAAACACCGCGCCGTGGGCAGTGAGTTCGCTCAGTTCGCCATCATCGCGCGCCAAGATGGAGCCGAACAGATAGGCGTCCTGGTCACAGTTGATGACACCGCACACGCGAGCTTCGGGCATGAGCACGAACGGCCCTCCAGTGACGTTGATCGTCCCGGTGAATTCGCCCTCGATCATCAGGCCGCCTGCGCAGTCGATGGTGCCGGACTGTTTGGTGCCTGGCGCGATGCGGTTGACGATCTTCATCGCCACCGGGTCGATGACGATGTCTTCGTTGCGGGTTTCTTCAGTCAAGGCTGTACTCCTTCGTTCCGGCGATGACCTTGCCCTGCGCGGCGTCGATGCTCTTGATCGTGTCGCCGCTGGTCAATTTGTCACCAACCTTGAACTGTTTTGGTAGACGGGTGGCAGGGTCGGTGAAAACCGCCGACTTGCCATCTGGTGTGATTGCGATGAGGCCACGCGCAGGAGCCAGCGCGGGTGCTGCTGGTGCCGACGGAGCATTGGCCGGGGTTGCTGCGACGCTGGCCACCACTGCTGGCTTCACTGGCTGCGATGTCTTCGCAGTTGGTTCTGACTTGACCCCGGCAGTTGGCTTCGGCTTCTCCACCATCTCATCAAGAATGACCGCAGGCGGCTTGGGCTCCTCCTTGGCCGGTTTCGCGGGTGGGCGGGCTTCGGCTCGGGCATTGGACCGCTCAGAAGTCAGTTCTGGCGTAGGCCCAATCGGCGTTGGCATGGGAGCCGGCGCCACGAACGGGAGGCTCGCGCCTGCGCGCGCGGAGGCGGTGGTGGTGTCCACTCCTGCGGGTGCCAAGATGGGAAGCGAAGGCACCCCGGCTGTGGGCGCCTCACCTTCGGCCGTCTGGATCACCTGGAACGATTCTGCGGACGCTGATGGGAACGGTTGGTCTACGGTGCGCACGTTCTCAGGCGCACGCACGAAGGGCAACGACTGGGCCGCCGTTGGTTGAGCACTGGAAGCCAAGGGAGCCTCACGCGACTGGAGGAGCAGCCCCAGTGCAACGCCAGCACCGGCAAGGCCCACCAAAGCGGCGACCACCCACCTGTTCAATCGAAGGCGACGGCCCGCCCCAGCAGGTAAGACCAGGTGCTTGGGCCGTTTCTTTTTGGTCAACGTAGCCAGAAGTGACTTCTGGCCCTGCCACTTGCCATCGCGCCACTGGAGTGACTTCGAAACGTCCGAAGAACGGAGGGACTGCCCAACGGCCCGACCCATTCCCAATGTGAAGGGCTCGCCCACCACGAGGCGGGTGATGTCAGCTTGGCTCATGCTTGCATGCTTTCAAGTTCGGCGGGCCGCGCGGCACCTGCCATGCGGACCGCATCAGCGATCAGGTTGCCCGCTGTGTCGGCGGGAGCTGGGCCACGCTTGCCCGAGGTTGCGACGGTCTGGGCGGTGTCAGCCGTGCGGCGGCGGGCGGGCTGCTCGACACCATAGAAGTCGCTCACGAGCTGGAAGTCGTCAGAGAACAGCGCCATCGGGTCGCTGCTCACCGAGCCCTCGAACAGTTCATCCATCACGTCCACAAGCCCATCCGCCTCAGCCTGCTCACGTGCTGTCTTCGCTTGCTTCATGGCTTCTGCCTCGGACGGCGCAGCGATGCACAGGCGCAGCAGATTGAAGGCCTCGTACTGGCTGGCCGTATTGCTGGCTTGCCACATCTGCAGCTTCAGCGGCACATGGCGAAGCCCGCCAAAGCGCAGGTGCAGGATCTTGAGCTGAGCGGCCAGCGCGCGGTAACTGTTGAGGGAGGACGAGCGGACCTCAAAGACGCTCAGGGGATCGTCCTGGCCGTCGATCTGAACGGTCATCTTCATCTGGCGGCGGCAGGCCACGCCAGACTGCTGCGCAAAGGCGCACGCTTCGGCGCCGGGGCACGGCACAGAGCTGAGGGTCTGGGTGTTGTCGCCGGCCACCGTGATTCGCGAGGCGTCCTTGCCATCCCCCGTGCACAACGGCGCGCCGGTATCGGTCGCATAGGCCTTGTATTGAAGGCTGAGCGACTTGTCAGGACGGTTGAAGAACATGCGCACGGGAATCTCGACCAAAGCGCCGGCCTGTTTGTTCGTCTCGGTGGCCAACAGGGTGTCCTGGATGGGATGGGGCGCCAACTTGGGCGCATCAACGGAGCCTTCGGCGGCTGCCTGGTGGTGGCGAGCGCACACGACCATGCTGGGCTTGGTCTTGATCGTTCCGGGGAAGGCGCCCTCCTCGCTGTCGACCTTGATGATGCCTTGAGCGAAGGGGGTGATGGTGAGGGTGTTGAGGTTCATGGCTTGTTCGCTTTCGTGTGTGTCGGGATCTGCTTCATCCATAAAAACACGAAGCTTTCGAGTGTCAAGAGCGCTCAGCTGACCTTTTTGCAGGGAGCCCACCATCGCGTGCGATATCCATCACCGGCGCGAGCGTCATGAGCATCTGCAGGATCTCGTCCACGCCGCGCAACCCGATCTGGTGCTTGCGCAAGGTGAACTGCGTCAGAGACACGGTTGGGCTGTCGAGTCGCAAACTGACTTTGATGACATCGGCAGAACTGGCCACGGGTGAAACACTCCAGCCCAACACCTTGACCGACTGGTCGAGTTCGCGGAGCCAACGGCACACGCCGTCCGTGATTGAGAACTGCACGCGGTCCGGGGTGAGGACCGTCGGCATGTCCGCGTCTTCAACGTGATGCAGGGCGTACCCGACCACGTCCTGCAGGCGCTTGTCCGACGTGGTGCTTGGATCAGGAAGCGCGGGCCAGCCGCGGTCGCTGGTCAGCACCATGCACACGAAACCCAAACGCGGTGCCTCGGGCGGGTAGTCGATGTCCTCTGCCACCGTGGTGATCTTGGCCTGGGCGTTGCCGGGCATGGTGCGGTACAGATGGCTGCGCAGCACCGCTGGGCGCCATGTTCCTACCCAGTCGAACGGGCGGATGCCGTTGAAGACGGTCTTGAATGCCTTGGTGGGCAACCAACGGTCCAAGGCCTCGCTCACCGCAAAGCTGGCTGACTTCCAGTTGGAAGCATTGCCGATGAGTTCGCTGCCTGCGGGTGCGATGACCGGCATGAGAAACATCTCGGAGAAGCGTGGGCGGTTGTCCACCCGGAACGCCAGGCGAGAGACCAGCGTGGCCATCGCTTCTTGGGCTTCCTCCTGGTCGGGTTGACGCGCGACCACGTCCCACATGCCGACGTCATCGTTGCGCCTGATGGCCTCATCGAGCTCGACTTGCCACTGAGCCGATACGAGTACAGGGTGTGGGTGCATGCCTGGGTTGTTGCTTTGAGTGTTTGTGTTCATTTTTTGGCTACCTCCGGTTTAAGGTATCACGGGCTTCTCGATGTTCAAGCCCCCCTAACGAGGCATCGGCACTGCGTTGATCGCGGTATTTCTTCATGCGATATGCAAGTGCGGCCTTGACATCGAGGCGCGCCGTGTTTTCATGGATCAAGGAAACACCGGAGCGACACGACCATGGACAACTTCACGAATTTCAGCGACGTACTGGACCTGGTGGCCGACGCCACCAACGAAGATCAGCCGATGACGGGCTATGCCGAGGGGAGCCTGCTCTACAAGTCCCTGCCCGCTCACATCTATCACGCAGACCGCGACGCACTCAGCTGCTCGCTCCTGAAGCCGCTGCTGGTCTCGCCGGCCCACTTCAAGACCGCCCTCACCGCACGGCGCGAGGACACCGACGCCAAGGACTTTGGCTCCCTGCTTCACCTTTTGCTCCTCCAGCCGCATCTGGCGGGCCAAGAGGTCGCCGTGTACCCCGGCATCGTTCACTCCTCCAACAAGGACTACAAGCAGTTCCTGGAGAACAACGCGATGAAACTGGTGGTGGACGAGCCCACCTTCTCCAAAGCACGCCAGCTGGCAGGCAAGGTGCAGGAAACGCTCTACAAGGGCCGCGCACTGGGCAAGTTCATCGAAGAGGCCATGACCGAGGTCAGCATCTACTTCACCGAGCCCACCACCGGCCTGCAGCTGCGCATCCGCCCGGACATCTACCACCCGGATCTGGACTTCGATCTGAAATCCACGCGCCACCCCTCGGTGCCTCTGTTCACGCGCGATGCCGTGAAGCTCGACTACGACCTGCAGGCCTTCATGTATTCGCTCGGCCGCTCCCTCTTTGAGGGCTCCAGCAGTCCCAAGCCCTTCGTTTTCATCGCAGCGGAGACGAGCGAGCCGTTCTCGGTGCACACGCTGGCCGCCGGTGACTCGTTCCTCAGTAATGGTGCGAAGAAGTTTCAGGACTGCCTGGCCGTCTACAAAGCCTGCAGCGAGACGAACCACTGGCCTGACCTGAGCAGCGACGGCGTGATCGAGATTGAGCACTGGCACCAGCACACGCCGTCTCGCGCCTGGACAACTGGGCAGTCAGTGGGTTGAGCGTGCTGTTGCGCTAGTAGCGGTACAGCACACGGCTGGCCCATAGGCAGGCTCAGTGGGCGCGAGTCAGTCAGGCACCGGCATGAGCCAGTCGCCTTGTTTGATACAGAACATCCGGCTTGCGGTGTTGGGGTCTCGCCCGTGGGTCATCAGGGCCAACCCTTGCGCGAGGCCCTTGTCATCTGCGTACTTGGGATCGGGTGCATTGAAGCTGAAGCCTAGTTCCCGCTGTTCCAACAATGCATCCAGGCCTCGCATAGAGTCGCACAACGCGAACGGGCGCCACTGCTGGCGCAGGTAAAGCAGGCCACCGCAAGCATAGTGGTGGCCCCCTACCTCCTTGAGCGGCATCACTTTGAACACCAGCACGGCCCCTTCCGGGAATTCCTGCGCAATTACTGCTTTTGCTTCCTCCGCCAGTTCGTCTTGGTCGTCTCCGGGCAGATACCCGTAGGCCTCGCAGATGACGGGAAGCGACACGCCAGACGCGGAATGCGCCACGAAGGCGGGCTCTAGACGGTCCGGTTCGTCAGTGAGTTCTTCAAGATCCCACTCCAGGTGTGAAAACAAGTTCCACCAGGCGTCATGGGTGGGTCCGTGCATGCCGCCTGCAGCTCGCATGCTATTCATGAACGATTCCGGGTCAACATCCTTCCCGGTGCTGAGCTTCAGAAGGTCGGCCACGCCCTTCATCATGTCATCCTTGGACATGGGGAAGAGGCGATCGTCCTCGGCCTCATCACTTCCGGCTGGTGCGTTGCGCTGCCGCTCCCCAGCAGCCTCCGTAGCCAGCCTGAGTACCGATTCCAGCATGCCCGGCTCCTCGAGGTCGCTGGAAAGCGACTCAGCGGCCTCCTGAGCCTCATGTGTCCAGTGAAGGTGCTCGAACCCGAAGGGACCATCTGGGTAAAGCTGCATGAGTGGTTCGGGTAACTTCAATACGAGGACGTTCAGGAGTCGCCCTGCTTCGTCCATTTCAAACAGCTGGCCCGTGTCGCGATCCACGCCGATGAAGGGCGTCAACAGACGAATCATTCGCCGGGGAGTGGCCTCGCCCGGAATTTGCAGCGGTACAACCATCCCCGCATCGAGCAAGGGAGTGCGGCCGTGTGCATAAACGAAGTCACTCGCGCGCTCGAAGTAGGCTTCGAGTCTCTGCTTGCGCTGGGTGTCGGGAACAAAGTCGACTGGGGGGGCCTGCCCTATCTCCCAGAATGTGCTGCCCCAACTGCCCATTTCGGTTTGCCCTCCGCAAAGTGGGTTTTCCTCACGTTGAGGCATCACGGTGTACCCCTCTGTCTCCAGCGTCTCCACATCATCGACACGGTCGTGTTCGCAAAACGAAGTGGCGCCGATGGGAACGCCACGCCGGCAGACCATTTCGAGGTTGCCCGGCTCGAACCAGGACTCTTCCTCCGAAAAGCCGGGGTTGAAAGCGAAGAAGAGGTCAACGGGCTCCTGTCCTGTAGGTCCCGCCAGATAGTCAGCGATCCCACCCGGCACCAGTCGGGCAGGTGCGAGCAGATTTGCCACACGTGCGTTTGCCGGGGACGTGATTGTTGCCTTACGTTTGGACTGAGGCGGTTTATCACCTTCGCCGAAAAGCTCGTGGCCGACCAGTGTCACGCGAACTTTGAGGGACTCATTGCCAAGCAACCAGGGCAACAGGCTGTACCAACGACCGCTGTCGACCCCGTCTTGGTTGGCCACACCCATCAAGACGATATGAAGGGCGGGCTTCTCGCACAGCTCGGGATGAAACGAATGAATCCATCGAGCCAAGGACGCAGGTGGAGTAATGAGTACGCTGAGCAGGTCAGGTGATAGCCCCCGCAGGGCAGCACTCTCACTACGGCTGAGAAGTTCACGCAAGAGGTAGTGAGGCGTCTTGTGTCGCGTGACAGGTGCGGTCATAAACGTGTCCGAGGGAGAAATGCATGCAAAGCATACTCAACTCACGCTAAGCGGTCCATTGAATGGAGCCATGATTGGCAGAGCAGGGACGGCGATCCACCGATGAGCACATTCAGGGTCGTTCGCCTGTGGCAAAGCGAGACACCAGGCAAGCCTGACGATCAACTTGTGGTGGTCAATGAGCAAAGGCCGCCGAGAAACGGGCCAAAACGTGCTGTTCCGCTAATAGCGTAGGGTTCCCACTAGGCGGCTCAGGAGGCTACTTCGAGCCCAGCTTGCTAGGTTCGTTGACGACCGACAGGCTCGCCTTGTGCGCACGCACCAAGTGCACCTGGTCATTGACTATCTGGAACGAACGGAGGAAGCCGTGTTCGACCAGCTTGTCCAGCGAATTGCGCAGGTTGCGACGAAACGTGCTGACCTGGGCGCTTGAGCGGCACAGCTCGTGAAGCTTCTGCACGGAAAGGGGGAGCGGGTCTCGGTGAGTGGAGTAGAAGGAGTGGAGCCATAGAGCAACAACCGCCCTGTTTCCGAGTTTCTTGCGGGTTTCCCACTCCAGCAATGTCGTCGTGTCGCTCATGAAGAGTACCGACACACGCGGTTCGAAGCGCACCATCCATTTCGTGTTGCCATTCTCGTCAGAATCGGCCCACGCATATTCACGAATCAAAGAGCCGGCGTAACCTTCCGCCTGATCCTTGGTTGAAATCTTGATGGCTGTGACTTTCAGTCTTTCGATGGACTCTTGCGCTCTGCGATACGACTCGCTGTGCATGCGCCAGCCCAGATCGCGGATGAGCTGGTACCCCGTGAAACGCACCTTGTCTGAGAGTGGGTTTTTCCGGGCAAGGTTGATCAAGCTCATCCAGACGCTCAGGTCATCCTGCTGCAGATCCTGTCCCGTGTAGGTGATCTCGTAGTTGCTGAGGCTGGCCACTGCCATGTTGGGCAAGAACTCTCGTTTGGCAGAAGTACCCACGCCGAACAATCCGCCCCTGATCAGTGGGTTGGGCACGCCTCGGTTGTCGTCATCCCAAAACGGAAAAGAGTCCTGCAGAACGCGAGCCTCGTAGTCGATGGCTTTGCGAGATGCCACCTCGGCCGACTTTGCCTTCACTTTGTCCAGGGCTTCTTCGTAGCTCTTGCTTCGGGGAAGTCTGGAGGACGACCGCTTGATGGGGGTTTCGTCGGCAGCACTGTCTGTGTCACCATCGATGCGGACCTGCCCACGTCGCTCTTTGGGGAGCATGCGCACAACATGCTCAAGGTTGAGATTGTTGATTGTTGTGTTGGGTTTGGCTGGCATGCTGGTTCCGATCTCAGGAAATTAGACCGTAAGCAGCTCCAGCTGGTCAACCAAGACTATTAGCGGAACAGCACGCTTTTTCTTGGCTTTCATTTTTTGAAAAAAAAGAACGCGTCGTCTGCCCTGGTGCTGGAGGCCGAGGTGGTGCACCGGATTAAAGAAGATTTAGAGATAGATTAAAAGCAGATTAGGGAACTCGCAAACCCAGTGTTTATGCGGCTTCCAAGAGGTTTCGCGTGTCATAGCGCTAATAGCGGAGTGCCACTGCGCTACTAGCGTCATGCCACTCAGCTACTAGCGGAGTGCCACACCGCTAATAGCGGAAGCGAGTTATCCACAGAGCTAGCACTTGCCGCGTGCTCTTCCGCTACTAGCGGAGCAGCACGGGCATCTGCTCGAAGTTCAACTCGGTTCAACTACTAGCGGAGCAGCACGCTGGCCCCGTGCGATCGCAAGCATTTACGCGGTGCTCAGCCCGAACTACTAGCGGAGCAGCACGATAACCTTGGCCGCAAGCACCCTGCAGCTGGGGGACACTATTAGCGGAGCAGCACGTTTTCGTTGAAAGGCGCTTACCGTTGTGCGTTGACTACTAGCGGAACAGCACGCTGGTGGGCAGATCTGCCGAAATTCGAAGCACAAGTACTAGCGGAACAGCACGTTCCAGAGCATTGCGCTCGCTTGGACCGCTGTGAACTCGCTTCAAAGGGCGCATCTCCCATTGCCTTCCCGTGAAGGCATTGCCAGCCGACAGTACTAGCGGAGCAGCACGCTGGTAGGCCGACACCAATGCTTCAGTGCCAGGCGCCACTACTAGCGGAGCAGCACGCGACATGGGTTTTCCGCAGCGAATCTATTAGCGGAGCAGCACGGGTCACCGAATGGCTGGCGCCCGTTGACTGAAGGCAGAACTTCAAGGTGCGGACAGGTGAATCACGGGCGGAAAGCAAGCCGCACTCGCAGCACTACTAGCGGAGCAGCACGCTGGCAACCCCTTTGTTTTGAGCGTGTAGCGCCTGCATTGGTTTGTACGTGAGCGGTTACTCTCGTTTTTTCTCAGTCATTGCGCAGCTTCGCGTTTCCACACTCGTCAAACGTGCGCTTCCGCTAATACTGCATTCCAAAGCACTTGGCTCCCAGCCAACGCGGTGCCGACCACCCGTTGACTGGGGCAGGAGCGTTGTTTTCACCCATCACTGTGGGTGGAGAGGGGCACACGAGAATTTACGGCCAGTTGGCCCCGGCGTACAGCGATGGCGACCAGCCGCGAACGTTGCTGGCTCCAGGCTCTGTGGCATTCGCACAGGGGCGCTCACATCGTCAGTTGGCCAGCAAGAACTGCTTCCACCCGGCGTTTGAGCTCCTCGATCTCGTCTTCTTTCAGGCCCTTGAATGACAGCGAAAACTCACCCCGCGAAGGCACAACCTTGAGGTCGCCGCGATGCTCACCGAACTTGACCTGGACGGTGTCGCCGCGAACACGAGTCTTCTTGCCTTCCATCTTGGACCGCACGAGTTCAATGGTCTGCATGCGACCCAGGCCCTTCTTGATCACCGCCTTGATGACCTCCTCGCCAATGGCCTCCAACTCCTCAGCATTGGAGTCATTGAGGCCGGTGAAGATGTTGCTGATCTCGTATGCAACGGCCAGCGTCGATGTTTGAGGCTCGTCGGCCATCATTCGGCGCAGTGGCATGGGGATGCGGTTCAGGCCGAGCGTCTTCGACACCGCAGGGGCATTGGTTTTGAGCCGCTTGGCCAGCTCGTCCTGTGACGCATAGAGCTTCTCGTCGAGAAATTTGGCCCAGCGAATGGCATCGTCGAACGGCGTTTGTGTTGAACGCTCGGTGTTGATGTATCGCGAGGTCTCGTATTCGTCGATAGCTGATTCAGGCTGCTCCTGGATGTAGACCTTGAGTGTCGGCATCTTGCCCAGCGTGCAGGCATTGAAGCGCTTCTGGCCATCAATGATCACGACCGCGTTGTCCCTCACGTAGCCGATCGCGGCAACCTTTTGTCCTTTGGTGGAGAGGTTCTCTGCCATCTCCTCGACTTCCCCGGGTTTGTAGAACACCCGTGCGTTGTTGTCGCTGCGGACCAGCATCGACAGGGGAAGGTCATAGACGACACCCACTTTGAGGTCATCTGGCCCCATCCGGCGGGGGTCAAAGGGTGCGACCTCCCGGGGCGCCGACAGATCGTTTGGTACCTGCGCTGGAGACCGTACCTCTGCAGGAACCTCGGACGCCTTTGGTGAGCCCTCCAATGCCTGAAGCATGGCGTTGCCGTCAGTGTTCGGCTTCAGAGCAAGAGACAGATTGGGGAGGATCTTTTTCTTCATGTTCGGTCCCTTTCAGGTCAGGCTTGGGGATATGCGTTGAACGCTTCGGAAATGGCAGCGATGAACTCGGCCTCGGCCTTTTCGCGTGCGGCAGCTGGCATTTCAAAGATGTGCTTGCCCAGCTTGTGCGCATCGCGCCACACCCTGCGATCTCGGATGGTTGACGTGAGCACCTTTCCCGTGGGGAGGGCAGCCGTGAGTGCGTCAATGGCGTCCTGCGCTTCAGTCGAGTTCCAGGCGCCTGGTACCGCATTGACGAGGAAGCACAGAGGTATGTGACCGTTCTTGTGTTTGCTGTGGACCGTGTTCAGCGCAGTCGCCATTTCGAGCGATGACATGAGGTCGCCCTGCCCTACTCGCGTCGGTGCGATCCATAGATCGACGATGCGTGCGAGGTCAGCCAGACCGGCGTAGTCGCGCGCGCCCACGTCTACGACGACTGCGTCGTAGTCCTCGGCAAGCTTGATGATTTCGGGTGCGGGGTTGGAGATCTTCTCCATCACTCGAAATGGAAGCGGCATGCTTGGATCGCGCAGTGCCCCCCATTTAGAGGATGTCCGCTGGGTGTCGGTATCCACCAGCATCACTTTTGCGAGGCGTTTCTTCTTCCCCTCACCTACATGCTGACGAGTTGCAAGGTAAGCCGCCAAGGTCCAGGCGGTCGAACTCTTACCAACTCCACCCTTCTCTGCCCCAATTCCGATAATCATAGTTGTTCCTTTTGCGTTGTTAGTGCGTAGTTGTATCTACGTTTTCAACATATCTCGATATCTGCGATTGTCAAGGTCAACCGTGCTCATGTCTAGATAAATATTGCAGCAATGCGTATCTCGTTTTGCCCAGGCCACACTGTGTACCTGTTCCCTTATGGTTAAGGCAATAACACCCAATGCTGGTTGAGCGGCCTCCATAGTGTTCTCCGGTCGGGGCCCTTGGGTCGACTTTCTCCGGAGAAAGTCGCAGAAGGTCTGTTTGTGTCATTGGTGCTTGCGGCCCATGGCGAAGACTAGGACAGCGCACTTTCGCGCGCCGCAATGTCAACTAGGGCCTGCAAAGTGGTCTGCAGGGCTGATCGATCCCGTCTGTGGACCACTTTCTCCGGAGAAAGTGTGGGGTGCTGCTGCGCTCATTCCGAGTTCTAGGTGTGCGCTACCCGGTTCGTTTGCTGTCAGCACGGCGGGATCTGAGCGCGACTTTCTCCGGAGAAAGTTTTCTCTGAGGGCGCAGTTGGCATCGTGGAGAGTCCCGGAAACCGACTTTCTCCGGAGAAAGTTTTTGTTTCTCCCTGTGCCGCTGGCCTCATGTGCCTAGTGGGTTGACCTTCGCCATCGCTTTGACGAGTGATGAAACGTCCTGGCGCAGGTAGGCGCCCGTGGTGGCAATCGAAGCGTGCCCCAGGGCGTTCTTGGCTTGGTTGAGGCCGTCGCTGCCGGGGTTGCGCCGGATTACCTCCTTTGCGAACGTGTGTCGCATCCAGTGAGTGCTGAAAGTCATGCGGCGAAGTGCCACTTTGGCGTCCTCAGCAACGCGGCGCACTTCGACCTGCAGGCGGGCGACTTCTTTGACGTCCCCTTGCTTGGTCGCGCTTGTGAGTGCCAGCTTGACCTTGGCATGCTCGCGTTGTAAGGCGGTTAGGTCGCGTTTGGCAGCGGTTCTCAGGAAGTATTTGAGCGTCTTGTAGATGCCGTGTTTACCCAAAGCGAAGGCGCGTTTCTCCGTGTTAGCGGGAGCCATTGAGGTATTAGTGGCAAACCCAGTGAGCGTTGCGATCAAAGGGCGCTCCGATCGGAACGCGACGAGGCGAGGGGAGTGCGGACCTTCCGCCTTCTCGATGAGTTGCTCTACGTCGTGATGATGCAGATCGATGAGTTCCTTGACCTTCGCAGGAAGGTAGATCGTCCGCACCTTTTTCCCCTTGCCCACCACCTCCATCACAAAGTGTCCTGGTGCGGGGTGACCATCAACTTCAGCGGTGGAGATTCTTGAAGCATCGCTGGTGGCCACTTCTTCCAACCGCATGCCAGTCCTCACCAGCAGTTCCAGCAACAAATCGAGTCGCCGGGTTCGTGCCTGCATCAGGGTAGGGCAGGGCGCTTCTGCCCCCTCGATGGCGTTTTGCGCGCTCGCACCATTCTTGGCGCTCTGTTTGCGCCGTTCCATCAGCTTGTTCAACCACTCCACATCGCCAGTGTTGAGCGAGCGTGAAGTGTCCATGGTCCGATCCATGACGGCCTCAGACTTCAGGCTTGAGAAAGGATTGCCGGTGAGGTAGGCGTGCTTCATCAAAGCCTGGTACATCAGCTTGATCACCGTGAGAGAGTACGTCTGGCTCTTTGGGCTCAACTGGCCACGCCACGGCTTCCAACGCGGATCGTCCCGAGTCACTCGGTCATCACCGATGCACTCGGCAGGGATGTTCTTGAGGAAGGCTTGGTAGGCCTGGGCATGGCCGATGGACACGCTGGACACCGCCACGTGCGCAACGGAGTAACACCAAATCAGGAAACGCTCAGCTTCACGCCGGTATGCCTCAAATGTCCGCTTCTTCTCTGCAACCAGAAAAGACCGCAGCCACACGGTGATGGCATCGAGGTCGGTCTTGGCTTCGTAGAGGTTGGGTCCGCGCACCCGGAACAGGCCTTCCTGCCCATCGAGCCGAGCCGGTACCTGCAAGAGTTCCAGCGGGGCGATGTCCCATCCGGGGCGCTGCGAAGCGGGCAGGGCGAGCGCGCCACCGGGCTCAGGCATGAGGTCCACGACCGTCCCGCCGGCGCGCTTCAGGGGCACGAGCGCGCTTTTGAGCGGGACGTAGGGCGTCCACGCCGGACCCGTGGTCTGAATCCTCCCGACCGTGTCAGCGTGCTCGCTGAGCCAGGCCTGCAGACGGGCAGCTCGAATAGGGCCCAATCGCGGCACCTTGCGATGCCAGTTGCGACCCGTGGCCCCGATGAACTTCACCAGCTGGCGCAGCGTCGTGATCTGCATCTGCGCCAACGTGCTGGCCAGCGTTCCAGCCAACCAGATCGATGTGTCTGCATCTGGGCGAGGGCGGTAGGCCAGGATCGTCTGGAGCTCGTTGATGGCCTTGACCTTGCGGTCGATGATCACCGCGCGGCTGACCTCGGAAGACAGCGCTGCGCGTATCTCGATCCCGTTGTCCTCCAGGTACTCCTGGAAGCGCTCGGGCAGCTCGGCCTCGCCGTAGTAGTCGGCGGCGGGCAGGCTGTCGAACCACGCCTCGTAGATCTCGTTGATGTCGCGCTTGTCGGCCTCTGCACCTTCGGCCGGGATGGTCTGTGAGATCACTGCGGCGGCCAGCTGCAGACGCTTGTCCTCCGATGCCTGGGCGGTTGCAAGGATGCGCTGCTCTAGCTGGTCGAACGTCGCTTTGAGGGTCGCTCCATGGGGCACGAGCGGGGCGCCCTGCGAGTCGAAATGGATGTTGCCGTAGAAGCGGGCATAGGCTTCATGCGGCGACATGCCGTTCACGACACCGCGCACGAAGGAGAAGTCCTCAACGGTGAGTTCGTCCAGGTCGGCAAAGGTCGGGACTCGGTAGCCCGCCTGCCTGCCCCTGGGCAGCTTGACCTTTTCAAGGGGTAGGGGGGCGTCGGTGGTCTTGCGCGGCCGCCCACGTCCTCGTTTGGACGCCGGCGCGGCCAGCACGACCGGCTCCGCGACCGCGGGTAAGGCCTCGAAGGTCTCTTGGGTGGGCTCATCCTGCATGGGGCCTCCTGTGGGGTCGTGTGTGGGGTGGGAGGCTCAGTTCTCGCCTGCGGGCTTGTTGGCATCGCTGGGCGAGGGCGCTGCGCCCTGCAACACCTCGCGCGCGAAGTCCATGATCAGGCGCTGGCGGGTCTGCACCTTGTCCTGGGCGCTCTGCTCGACCGCTTCGCGTTGGTGTGGTGCCCAGGTGCTGACCGCCTGCAGCCACTCGTCGATAGCCTGGATCTCTTTGATCGCCACATGGGCCTTGCGATGCCAGTGGTCGCGTTCCTGCTCGTTCATGCGAGAGAGCGCACGGCGCACCGGCTCCATGCGCGCCAGTAAGGCCTCCAGCGCGTCAGGCGAGGGCAGGGGGCCAGGGGAGGGCGGTTGGGCTGCCTCCCTGTGTCGTCGCACGGCCAGGTTGTGCCGGCGGTTTTGCCGCCTCTCAGCGAGATCGATGCAGATGCCACCCACGACCAGGGTGAAAACCAGCATGCCCAGACCCTCGAAGAATCCCCAGTTCATGCCCGTGCCCCGCTTCTGCGCGCCGGTGATGCAGTTGGACTCGCAGGGCATTGGCGCCATGAGCCCGATCTCTGGGACCGTTGCTCGTGCCAGCCTTTGCATGTCTTCTGAGAAAGTTTGCAGCACTTCTGAGAACGCGCGGCCATGCCCGTCTCACTCAGTTTTGAACTGGGTCGGTCGTGGGAATTCTGTAAGTCGTTGATTTCCATGGTAAAAGTGGAAGATACAGGTCGTTCATGTTTTTCTGATAGGTTTAAGTTTACGGCAGCCTAATAGCAGTTGTGCATCCGCATTTGTTAAATATCTATATATTGCGATTTGGTTTACTTGGCTTACTCAGGCAGAAAGCGCAAAATGTGGGCTTGCCACATCAGGCAACATGAAGGGACCCATCAAATGAAGTACCAAAACTATGTGGCCATGTTCGGAACGGACCGATCGGTCCAGATCACGGACGTAGCCCAGGGCGCATGGATCCACGCGATGGAAGAGGGGGGGATTGGTGCAGCGGTGCGCGGCTATGACTCGAAGGAAGAAGCAGTCCGAGCAGCAGTGAGCGAAGCCATCCCATCCACGCATACGTTCGTGATGGTGTCGCGGGACACTCTGAAGAAGCTGGGTGTGCTGGACAAAATCGGAACCAGCGTCCTGGGGTTCTCCCTACCAAGCGGTACGGCGCTACCGCCCACGACGAAGGAGGCGTTCTACGACAGTTTCGGCTCAATGACTGTCAAGGCGCCGGCGCCTTTCATGATGCAGCCGTCGAGCGTGCGAATCCTGCACGTTGGCGGTCAGCGGGTGAACAACTCACTTTCTGAAGCCCCCTTGGTTCTTGAGGTCGAGGATGCATTCTTTGGCGCAGGTGAACTGAGCTCTCACACCCCCTTGAGCGACTTCTCAGTCAACACGTTCGTGCGTCTTCAAGCGATGCTTGGGGATGTCGTTGCTCAAGCTGACACGAGCCCCGAGGTGATCGCACCGGAAGATGACCGCTTTGAGTTGCTCGAGGCCAAAGACTTTGCCGCGCGTCTCGACGCAACCGATCAGACCGTTTACAACTGGGAAAAGGCAGGACGCCTGATCTCAGTCCTACCGCCTGGTCGGGTTCGCAGCCGCCGATATCCCGCCTTTCAACTCAGCAAACGGCTCAACCGCCCCTTGCACGAGTTGGCCATCGCCATGTACCGCTCTCACGAGCAAGACATGACGCTGTACTGGGATTTCCTGCGCACGCGCCACCAAGAATTCGGGGGCAGCACCGGAGTGGACTTCTTGCTAAACCGCGTTGCTGAACCCGGTCTGGTGGACCTTGAGGAAAGCGACCGAAACGACCTGTTTCTCTCACTGGCAGAGGAGGACATGAGCAGGGCGATCTCGTGAGTTGGTTGACCGTTGCCACTGGGATTGAAATTCCCACAGCCCATGGAACGATGCCCGGATTTGTGGTCCCCGCAGGCGCAAGCCTCTACAGGATCTACCGCCGACCTGATGCCGACTGGGTTCCTTCACCTGCGCAGTACCGCACAGGAAGGGTGGACCCTCCTTCCACTGACCGTGGCGCCTATGGGCTTCTGTATACCGCTGACTCGATGGTCACGGCTGGTTATGAAGCGCGCATCGTACGACCGGTGAAGGACGCGGCCGGGCTGAACGACATCGAGTTCGTGCCGGAAATGTTGGACCCTGCGACGGGCATGCCCAAGTTCTCTCCGATGAGGGCAGAGCACACGACCAACCAGGCTGTGGTCTTTATTGACCTTGAGTCGCCTGCGATCGCTGCCGCGTCGGGCATCATGATCGGCTCGCCCGTCCCACGCATCGAAAACTGGCGAAAGCTGGCCTTGTGGGTCTACGACGAACTGATCGCGAAGGGCGACGGCAACGCCATCCTCCCCCTCATCGGCATGAGCTACATCTCAACGCTCCAAGACTGCACCGGACGCAACTTCGCGATCTTCGAAGAACGCCGGGATGCGCACATCGTCCGTGGCGTGCCGCCATCGTCCCAGGTCCCACTTGACGTTGCCGAGCTTCAACGCCTGTGGGCCTCCGCGTAGTCCTCGTGGTCACGGCGGGACGTACAGTACTGGCGGTACACGCAATTCGAGGACGTAGTCATGGCCAACAACAAGCTGTACGACCCAGGGCTCCAGTACCTGATCATTACCCAACTGAAAAATGCAGGTCTGGGTGATGAAGGCGAGGTCGTTTTTTTTGACGATGCCGGGAGCGCTAGCAGGGTTCTAGCCCTCCGACCGATCCTGCTGTATGCCCTCGTACGGCCTATCGAGAAACAATACTTCAAGCGACTGGTGGATTCCGGCGCGCCGGAATCGATTTCACGTTTTCTGCAACGGGCATGGAGTGACAAGGACGGGGTACCGGTGCCAGATCGGCTTGAATCCAAGGCTTCCCTGCTGGAGGCCGACAAGGGCTTCATCTCTTGGGTTGAGAACAGGGGGGTAACCATGGCGCCCGCTGCCTCGTTGAAGACTCTTGTCGGGTTTGAGCGGGCCGCGCAAGAAGTCAATAACGTGATGTGGATACTTAGCGGGTATCAGGATCCTTCCGTCGCGCTATCTCTTGCGGATGCAAACCTCGCCCTAGAACGGACCCAGAAGTCGCGCAACGTGATCACTCGCCATAGCTTCGTGTCTTACGACAATATTGTTGCAAGTAGGGCCGCGCCCTCGCGACATCTGGATCCGGATGGCATCAACACGTTGTCGGATGACTGGGACAGCACACAACTAAAGGTGCAAGCACCTCGGCCGAGAACCGATGCTTGGCGGTGCAAGCGTAATGAGGCGTTGAATTTCTACGTTTCGGGGGCGAAGAACGTAATCACGCTTTGGCCCGGCGGAAGAGGTGCTTTCGCCAAGCAGGCAGGGGTGACCCGGCTTGAACTCGACAACTGGCTATCTGAACGAAGCCACTTTCCAACAGACGCTATCAACAGAGCCGAAGAGCTTCTCAATGTAGAGTTTTCATTTGACTACGACGACTACGTGTACGAGGGTGCGCTCCTCTTGGTGGCCAATGGGCGCAAGGCAACGAGGGCTGCATACGAGGAGTTGAGCCACGGAGGAGACCTCTGTTGCGCTGCCGAAATCATTGGTCCGCCTGATGTTCCCTGCACCCATAGATTCCTGTATTTGGAGGCGTGGGGTTCACAATGCAACATCATTCTCTTCAAGCGCGATGGTCCTGAAGCCTCCCTGCTCGATGATGGATCCCTCATCAATTTGATGGAGCCCTTGGAGGCCACTCCCGAGGCTTGGGCAGAGGTGCTTTTGATCGTCGAATCCGTTTTTGCAGGTCGACATACACGAACGGTGCCGGGAGAATTCGCAGCGAGAAATGCCACGCTGTTGCAGCAACGCATGCTCAGCTGAGGTCAGCGCCACGTTTGCTGAGTGCGCGAGCTGTTGTCAAAAGGACTCGAACATGTCATCTGAACTGAAACCAACGCCCTTGCGAACCGTCGACCAGGCACAGCTGCGCAAAGACTTCGCGGCTGTCGAGGCTAGGAGGGTGGTGCTCACCGAGCATGGGCAAAAACTGTTTGCCCGCATACGGCCCGGCTCCAAGTACTACGGACAAGGTCAAGAGGATGCGCTGTTTGCCGTCTGCATCGGACCGAGTGGGGAATACACCGTGCTCGGCGGCCCAGGCGGTCAATATCGCCTGTGCGATGTTGACCTGTTTGCGGCCTTTGACGAGGGCAAGGCCCCTACTCAGATCACCTTTGGTTCCTGACGAAGCTCGCCAGACCGCAGCGCCCCGGTGATCGGGCGGCTCAACCTGGAAGTCGAAGCGAAGGGTCGCGCGAGCACTCGATAACCACTTTGGTTGTTTTCTCAGCAAGTGAAGTTGTAGACGTCTGGCGGATGCCGGCGTGCGAGGGCCCTGAACACGCCGCAACTGCCACTTGGTGCGCGGTTGAGTTATTCATTCTCTTGTTCAAAAGATCCGTATGCGACAACAAGGCAGTACGGCCGTGGCTCGCTCGTGTGAGTGCTGCGAACCCAGTGCAGCCCAAAAAAGTTGCTTCTTGCAGCCAAGATCCGACCCGACCAAAACATAAACGGCAGTGTTCCCCGGGCAACGCCCTGAACCGGGTCAGTTGGCGCACCCCTGTTCACGCGCCAAGGTTCTAGCATCGATCAACTTCCACCTCGCACGCCGCTTGGCACCACATCCATGATCGAACAACATCACAAGCTTGAGTACCTTCGCAGAGACCTCACACGCAATGGAGCGCCCTGGCTGAGTGAACTCAACCGCATGGGACCGGAAGCGATCATTTTTTTGGCGCCTCTGGCCCACCTTGCATCGTGGATTCGAGACGTTCGCCGCGATCTGCTGGATAAAGAGAAGGTTTCCATACTGGTCGTGGGCACCGCCTTTGACGTCATTGACAGCGGGCGCATGTGGTCGCTGCTGCCCCGCATGTTGGGGCGAAACGAAAGCTGGGCCGATATCACAGCGGCCAACACGCTTGGCGGCGACACGTGCAAGCCAATCGGCCTGGTCCCACCGAGCGTGGGCAAGTCAGTCAGGTACCTCGGGAAGAAAACGCTGGACGACGTTCTCAAGGTGGATACGGACCAGTTCGACGTTGTGTTCGTGACGATGTCAGAGGCTGAATACCCCTACTTCCTGTTCGCACAGGAAAACTCGCTGCTGCCCGTGCTTCGTAGAGGTGGATCCGTCGTCACCATGAGCGACAGCCCCCTGTCCACTGCTCTCATGTGTGACCTGGCGCAGACCCTCAACCTATCCGCCCATGCGATCAAGGACCGGTTTCAGGTGACATACGACAATGGGGATGGCGCGCCGATCACCACACAAGACGCGGTGAGTTTCAATTGGAGCGCCGATCCTGTTTCTCCAGATCGTGAGAAGGCGGTCGAACTGTGTGAAAAGCTGTGTGAATGCATCGAGACCATCAGGGAACTCGACCAGCTTCAACTGCCGGACGGAGACGTGGCGGCCTACCGGCACTGGGGTGCGGAGGCGGCCTGCCTGTCCTCAAGTTCACCACAGGACACTTTCGTCACGCTGCCGCGCGGACTGGCCTTGCGTCGCCTGTCTGGACGATTCTGCAGGATCGAAAACGACCTTTCTACCGGGGACATCTCGTCGAATTCGGTTCCTGCGCATGTGCTTGAGAGCCATCCAGGTTCGGAGGCCCACTGGATCGAGAAGACGCGTTGGGCTTGTTCGCTTTGGCAAAGGGGTTTGGGTGCCCAGTACGGCAGCACCATCCTTGGGTCTGTAGAAGGGGCCTTTGGAGTTCAGATGACCGCCACAGATCTCGGAAAAGGTCTTGAAAGGCTCATTGCCGATTCAGGACAACCGGAGCTGCTGCAAAAGCTCAAGGCGTTCGCTGGTGCCACTCCACACAACCCGACTGCGAAGGAGCGAAGTCTGCTCCTGTTGATCAGCCAGCGACGCGAGGCTGACGTGATCTCAGCTCTTGAGTCTGACCCCCAGCTGCGCTACGCCATGTCGGAGCAAAGTGAACCGCTACTGCTGCTGTTGCTGCGCGAAAAAATGATGTCGGCGTTCGTCTGGCTTTTGGACCACGGGATCGATCCCAACAAACCGGACGCGTCGGGGCGAACGATCATCGTTGACGCCGGCTGTGCTGCCAACAGTGAGCCGTTCGTGAAAGAGCTCGCCCGAAGAGGTGTGGACCTCAACAGCCGAGATGTGCTGGGCTGGACTGCGTTGCTGTGTGCCTTGGTTCGGGGTAACTGGTCGGTGGCTGCAGCGTTGCTCAAAGCCGGGGCCAGTGCCCGCATTCCCAACAGCATGGGTCTGAGTGCGATCGACGTCGCCCAAGGGAAGCAGACCAAAATGAGCGACTTGCCCGGGCACGAATCTCTTGCTGCGCAAGAAGAGGCCTTGCTTGCATCACTGAGAAATTCGGGCGCCTTGGGTACGAATGAAACCATGCCCGGCGACCTCAGGCAAGCCATCTTGTCCGCTTCCTGAGGAGCGAGTGCAGATGCGAAAAGGGGCCTGAAAAGGCCCCTTTTGCTTGCAACTGTGCAGCTTACAGAGCGGCGTCCTTGACCTTCTTGAAGAAGCGGGCCTTGACCTTGACCGACGCAGGTTTGGCGGCAAACATGCGCTCCACCTTGGTGAACGGGTCGACCCCCTTGCGTGCTTTCTTGGCGGGCACATGCGTCGCCGTGACTTTCAGAACGCCTGGCCACGTGAAAGCGCCGGCACCCTTCTTGGACAGGGAGGCAAAGATGGTCGCCTCGAGCGAGCCCAGCACGGCCTTGACCATCTTGGGCTCTGCACCGGAGGTTTGTGCCAGGTGGGCAACGAGGCTGGTCTTGTTGAACGTTTCCTTGATCGGCTTGAGCACGCTCACTGGTTTGGTGACGGTCTTCTTCGCGGCTGCCTTCGGGGCGGCCTTCTTTGCAGTTGCCATTCTTCTGTGACTCCAGGTTGGACAAATCAAACGCCGCGCAAGCCGCGCGGTGCGTGGAGTTTAGGGCGGCTGGGGCCATTTTCTCGCCTGCACAACGGTGGCACAGGAAATTGATGCACTTGCCAGCAGCGCGAAGCTGCTCTGCACCTATGATTTTGAGATGACCAAAACAGAATCGGCGCAGGCGTTCATCGAACGCTGGCAGGGGGTGACAGCGAGTGAGTTGGCGACGGCCCAATCGTTCGTCATGGAGTTGTGCGAGTTGCTGGATGTGCCCAAGCCGCATCCAACGCCTGCTCAGGACTACATGTTTGAGCGCCCTGTGACCTTCTCCCACGGAGACGGATCCAGCAGCGCCGGCCGCGTGGACTGCTACCGGCGTGGCCACTTCGTGCTGGAGGCTAAAAAGCTCAAGGCGGGAAGCCATACGAAGGGGTTTGACGATGGTCTGCTGCGCGCCCGCAGCCAGGGCGAAAACTACGCCCGCGCCCTGCCTGCTGGTGAGGGACGACCTCCCTTTGTCCTGGTGGTCGATGTCGGCACGGTGATCGAGGTGTATGCCGAGTTCAGTCGCACGGGCGGCACGTATTCGCCATTTCCTGACCCGCGAAGTCACCGCATCATGCTCGCGGACTTGGTCCGGCCTGAATTGAGGGAGCGCCTGCAGCAGATCTGGACCCAGCCTGATGCGCTCAACCCGGCACTCATCTCAGCCAAGGTCACACGTGAGGTGTCGCAGCAGCTGGCGTTGCTGGCGCGCTCGCTGGAGCAAGCTGGGCATGCGCCTGATGCGGTCGCAGCGTACCTGTCCCGGTGCCTGTTCAGCATGTTTGCCGAAGACGTCGAGCTGCTGCCTAAAGGCTCCTTTCAGACGTTGCTGCAGCAGCACCGGGAAAGTCCACAGACCGTGCAGCAGCTGCTCCGCAGTCTCTGGGCCGAGATGGACAAGGGCGGCTTTTCGGTTGCCCTCGTCAAGCCAGTGCTGAGGTTCAACGGCAAGTTGTTCAAGGGAGCGGAGTCCGATACATACAGCCTGTTGTTGACGCTGGAGCAACTTGACCTTCTCATCCACGCTGCTCGCTCCAACTGGCGCGAGGTGGAGCCCGCTATCTTTGGGACGCTGCTGGAGCGTGCACTCGACCCCAGCGAGCGCCACTCCCTCGGTGCTCACTACACACCTCGCGCGTACGTAGAGCAGCTTGTCCTTCCTACGATCATCGAACCCCTTCGGGCGGAGTGGGCGAACGCTCAAGCCGCGGCGCTGCTGTTGGCCCATGAAGCGTCCGAGTTGGAGGCGCAACCGCCTGCGGTGAAGACCAAGAAGGATTTCTCGATCCTGGACCGTCATAACGCCGCCGTGCGCGCGAAATGGAAGGAGGCACGGCAGCAGGTTCAGGACTTTTTGCACCGCCTGTGCACTATCCGTGTGTTGGACCCCGCGTGCGGTAGCGGGAACTTCCTTTACGTGACGCTGGAGCATCTGAAACGACTCGAAGGGGAGGTGCTCAACCAACTGGGTGCGCTGGGAGACACCCAGGATGCCCTGAGCTTGGCGGGGGAGACCGTGACACTGCAGCAGTTGCGTGGTGTGGAGTTGAACGAACGCGCCGCAGCGCTGGCCGAGTTGGTTCTCTGGATCGGCTATTTGCAATGGCACATCCGAACCAGCGGGCGATCCAGCGTGGCAGAGCCTGTTGTGCATGACTACGGCAACATCGAGCATCGCGATGCCGTCTTGGCCTACGACAGCACCGAAGTGGTGATCGATGCCAATGGTCACCCGCTGACCCGGTGGGATGGCGTCACCACGAAACGCCACCCAGTGACTGGCCAGCTCGTGCCGGACGAAGCAGCCCAAGTCCAGCAGCGGCGGTACCTCAACCCTCGCCAGGCAGAATGGCCGCGTGCTCATTTCATAGTGGGTAACCCGCCATTTATCGGCGCGGGTGCTATGCGAAGTGCGCTGGGTGACGGCTACGTGGAGGCCTTGCGTGGTAGCTGGCCACTGGTCCCTGAAAGCGCGGATTTCGTGATGCATTGGTGGCACCGCGCCGCGCAGATGGTGCGCGCGGGTGAGTCCGAGCGTTTTGGGTTCATCACCACCAACAGCCTGCGCCAGACCTTCAATCGGCGAGTGGTGCAACAGGCCACTGGCGACGGGCGCCTTTCGCTTGTGTATGCCGTGCCGGATCATCCGTGGGTCGACAACGCTAACGGTGCGGCTGTTCGGATCGCGATGACAGTCGCTGCGCCGGGCCAGCTGGAGGGCCGCCTCTATTCGGTGTTGACCGAGACGGAAGGTGATTTTGGCGAGGTCGCTGTAACGCTTGCCGATCGCAAAGGGCTCATTCATCCTGACCTGTCTGTCGGGGCAAACGTGGCTTCTGCTCATAGGCTGCTGGCCAACGCGGACCTGAGTAACAGGGGCGTCCAACTCTTCGGAGCAGGCTTTATTGTGAGCCGCCCGGAAGCTGCAAGCCTTGGGCTCGGTACTGTGCCCGGTCTTGAGCGGCACATCCGTGAATATCGCAATGGTCGCGATTTGACTGCGACATCCCGCGACGTGCTGGTGATCGACATGTACGGCCTGAGCGCGGACGAGGCTCGCCAACGCTTCCCTGCCACCTACCAATGGCTCTTGGAGCGAGTGAAGCCTGAACGCGATCAGAACAACCGGGAATCCCGCAGAAAGAACTGGTGGCTGTTTGGTGAGACCAACCCCAAGCTGAGGCAGCAACTGGCTGGGCTCCCGAGGTTCCTCGCTACCGTGGAAACAGCGAAACACAGAGTGTTCCAGTTCCTGGAAGGATCTGTCCTGCCGGACAACAAGCTGGTTGCGATTGCACTGCACGAAGGTTTTCACCTCGGCGTTCTGTCGAGCCGTGTGCACGGCGCCTGGGCGCTTGCGACGGGGAGCTGGTTGGGGGTGGGCAACGACCCGGTCTACGTCAAATCGAGGTGCTTTGAGACGTATCCTTTTCCTGACGTGGACACCGGTATGACCCTGTCCATGTCAAACGGCATCAGCGCATTGGCTGAGCAAATTGATGCCCATCGGAAGGCCAGACAGGCAGCGCATCCAGAAGTGACCCTGACCGCCACATACAACGTGCTGGAAAAGCTGCGCGCAGGGGAGGTTCTGAATGCGAAAGAAAAGGTGATCCATGAGCTCGGTTTGGTTGGCGTGTTGAAAAGCCTTCACGACGAGCTGGACGCAGCGGTCCTGCAGGCCTACGGTTGGGCCGACCTAACCCTCCCAGCTGACCTGGATGCGTTGTTGGTGCGCCTGGTGGAGCTCAACGCCAAACGTGTGGCGGAGGAGGCTGGGGGGACGGTTCGCTGGTTACGCCCGGAATTTCAGAAAGCAGGGGAGGGCGTTCAGTCCTCTCTTGCGTCGGATGAGGAGGCCAACGAAGCGGAGGAAACCACGACGGCCGAGGCACCCGTCTTGCCAGTGTCTCAGCGCCCGTGGGCAGCGGGCATCACCGAACAGATCAAGTCAGTGGCGGAAGTGCTTCAAGGAGCTGGCCGTCCGCTGGACCTCGCATCCCTGGCGGGGCATTTCAACGGTAGAGGCCGGTGGCGCGATCGACTCCCAACCCTTCTCGACACACTGGTTGCACTGGGACGCGCACGTGAGGTTCCGGGAGGTTGGATCGACGCCGGCTCCTAAAAGCAGCCGTCCATCCAGGCCGAACGGAAAACGGACACTCCCCAGATGCCCATTACTGTACATTCATCCAGTTATGCAGGCCTCCGTTTACCGGCTTCGCGCCGCCGGCGTTCCACTCCCTCGCCCCACTGAGCCGGTCTTGGGGAGCCTGCGCCTTGCCCGGGAACAACATGGCGAAGAGGGCATGCTGATAGCCCGTCTGCGGGGTGGCCCTGGCCACGAGGTACTTCCCCCACTGCTCAAGGCAGAAGTGCGTGCGGTGACCGAGAACGGCTTGGTCATCCGGGGCATGGAGGCCATCACCCGAGGGAGACAGAAGTCCAGGGTCCGCTTTGCCGCACAGACCTGGTGGGTTTTCATCCTCACGGAGGGGGGCATGGCGACGTTTGAAAGCCTTGACCCACTCGAGTCACTTGCAGACGACCAAATGAGGAGGTCGTTGGGGGAAGGTCAGAGCTTGTGACCAGATTGGTGTGAGCTGCCTCTGCGCATTCTCTGAGCTACTTCATCTCGCACACCGGCACAACGGCACACCCGGCATCGTCTGCGGTGCGCTCAGTTTAAGAACCCTCAGTCCAGTGTTTTGACAATGCACAACTCAAGGAGGGTACCCGCCTTTATGTCAAAAGGCAGGCGGCCCAGCTGGGACTCGGTGAAGTCATCCTTGCACTTCACTTCCACGAACCGCAGTTCCTTCGTCTGTCCGTCTATTACGGTCAAGTCCCATGTAGGGCTACTTTCCCCGTAGGCAGCAAAGCAGTGGATGAGGTAGTCCATGGTGCACTCTCGCAGGACGGTCTCGGCAAACGCCATGGTCCATTCGTTCTTGAAGAAATTGGTGGGGTCCCTTTTGTCGGGGTTCACCTCCGGTATCGCCAGGTGCTGCGCGACCATCTCGGGGTTTTGCTTGAGCGCACTCAGGTTGGCATGAAACTCTTCGATCAGCACTTTGGCTGAGCAGTCACAGGCAAACCATTTGATCTCATCAAGGTCCAACTGCACCTCGTGCTCGCGTCCACGCAAGAGGGTGCGAAAGTCCACCGGCAGGCGGCGATGAATGTCCACCTTGCCCGGCTCAAGGGCAGCGCTCACCTTCAAGGCCTCGACAGCACTACGGTAGCCCGTGGGCTGCAGCTTCACCAGTTCGCCCACCTGCTCATCAGACATGCCCGTCGCTTCGGGGTTGAGCTCGCGGTACCGCTGCACCAGCAAGCCAAGAATCGTGGCATCCCGCTCCACCGCCTTTGTCATCAGGGTCTCCGGCGTTTCCGTGCTCGTGAAGTGCCCGAAAAGGCTCAGTGTTGCCGCCCGCTCGATGGCCATGAGCGCCATCCTCAGACCAAGCCCCTCGTTCCAGGCAACGGTGTGACCCATGGCCTCGTAGTGCGCACGTGCCAGCACCTCGGGGCTGAAATAGCTTTTGCCGTCCAGGTGGTACTTGCGCGAGCGTCCCGCGCCGCTCGTGGTGACACCTTCGATGGTTCGCACAGGCAGGCCTAGCCGCTCGAATACCTTTTGGGGCGTTTTGGGGCCGTTGATGATGGTGGACAAGAGATCGTGGTCGGTTTCAGGCATGAGAAAAGACAGGTTGGAGGTGTTAGCCAAAAGGAGGGTTGGCGCCCCATCATGGGGTTGCACCGGTCCCATCGAATAGGGCTCCATGAGGTCTTCAAGGAGTAAATTCAACTCACATTCAGTACGAGAAAGAGCGCGCTTACTGACTTTCCGCAGCAGGTGCGCGCCCATAGGCGATCAAGACGGCGGCCAAAATCATGACCGGAAAGCAATACAGTGACGCCCCCAGCGCACCGGCGTCCACCGCGATGCTCCACCAACCAATTGCGGCCCAGACAACCAGCAGCCAGCCCAGGCTTTGGAGCAGATCACGCAGATACGCTCGCCACCGTCCGTGCCTGTGCACGGCCCACATCCCGGTAACGAATGCGCCAATACCCAGCGAGACCAGTGCGCTTGCTTGCACGAAGTCAAGGGCGTAGGGCAGGGCCTCTTTCAGTGCACCGAAGCCAGAGGCCAGCGCGACCAAGGCAGCCAGAAGAATCCAGAGGTCGACTGTTTTCCGCATGTTCGGCGTGTTGGTTCTGTGGGTGTGCGAATGGCGGGAACTGGTCCGCATCGGTTGACGTGCTCAGTGGCGTGAATAGTATGCGAGTCATCTTCACTTTAGAGCTCCACATGAAGCCGCACATCAAACGCATCCGACTTGAGTCAGGGAAAACGCAAGCCGAAGTTGCAGACACACTGGGCGTCAGCCAGTCCACGTATCAGCGCTGGGAGAGTGGAGCAATACCGCCTTCCAGTGAGACCCTGGAGATCCTGGCAAACGTCTTCGAAACGACCGTCCCAGTTCTGTTGGGGCAGGTGGCTTCGTTCGACATGACGGGCGTGATGGGGAGAGACAAATCGCATACGTACTACGGCCAAGCGGCGATCCACTTCCAAGGGATCGGGAAGCCTCTTCTGCTTCCGATCAGCCAAGAGGACCACGAGCGAGCATTGGCTTCGCTGCAGACAGAGGCAGCTTTCTTGCTCATATGCTCGCTGGACAATCGAGCCGTTTTCGTCCGTCGGGATGCGATTGCAGACATCTACTTCACAAGTGATGCCCACGGTGAATCCGGGCCGGATGGAATGGTGTACGCCCCAGTGGTCGGGGCTCTTCCAGATTTCGAGTTCTGGCAGTTGGTCGATGAACTTCAGAGCACTGGTGTTGAGTGGGATTTCCCTCCGGATGCCAATCAGGACTGGAAGAGCTTGCTTGCCCCGAGTAGCCAAGACCTGGAGAAACTCGCTGATGAGGGTGTTTTCAGTCGAGATCAACTCACTCAAGCCTTGAGTGAAGCGCAAGCGGTGTCTGATCACATCTTTGAGCTTGCCACCACCATGTATTGGCAGATGGGGGGCGCGAACCGGCAGGAGCGTCTTGATGGGGATGCTGACATCTACTCAGCCTTCATGCATCTCGAAGGCGCCTCTGCGGACGAGGTGATGGGCACCGCTTTGTCGATCGACACAGATGGCTGGCATCGCACCATCAACATCAATCCCAAGGCGCTCGACTACATTTCTGTGCCCTTGCACCGGTTTATGGATCAAGCGCTCAACGGGCTCGAAGCGCTGGATGCTGTCGCGCTGCCAGCCCGACAGAGCAAAGGCGTTTTTTCGGGCGCCAGGGGCTGATCAGTTCTGCGCGAGTGTCACCACGGGCCTGGCCAAGTCCATCAGGGCAATTCGAGCGATGGAATCTTTGACACGCTCACGTGAAGCCGGTATTCGAAAAGTTCAACATCCTGGATGCTCGCGCAGGCGAGGATGAGGTCCTCAGACATGGTCCGGCAGACGATGATGCCCCTAACCCGTTGACCGGGCTCTGCGAGTTCCTTTCGCACCCAGTTGACGTAGCGCAGCAGCTGGCCCACCACCCGGTCGTATCCCTTTTCGACCTTGAGTTCCAGGACGACAAAGCCGCCCGCCTTGTCCTTTGCAAGGATGTCGATGCGCCGCCCTCCGCCGGCAGGGTACTCAAAACCCGTGATTTCTTCGTCTTGGAAGAGAGTGAGACCGGGCTCGATCAGTTGCAGGTTGTCAGCAAGGTACCGCTGCAGGTCTTTCTCGAGCGCGAACTGCGATGAGCCAGCAAGAGCGGCATCGACTGCTACCCCCGCGTCGTCGTCCTCCTCCTCGGTGACGGAGATGGTCCCGCCAGAACCATCAGTCACCTGGACCTTGGCCGCTGGGTGCACTGGCGCAGGATCGGACGAGGGTTCGTAGAGCCGATACTCCCGCGAGCCCACCTTGTACAAGAGATCGTCTGTGGTCCTGGTCGAAGGGTGGTGGAGCCGGCTTCGGTCGTTGGTGGAGGCCTGAACAAGATGAGCATGGATGCTTCCGGCCTTGAGCTTGGGGTAGTGCTCGGCAAACCAATCCACTGCGCGCTGTGCCGTGAAGGTCTCGCCGGGCTTCAGATCCCATTCGGCGAGCATGTCTTTGAGCAGTGCCCTGGTGGGGCGGTCATAAATTGTTCTCGCCATCTTCAGCCCTGTTCCTTCGGTAGTTGACCCTTGGATTTAACCAGAGCTGCCACCCCGACATAGCCGAGGGCGGGAGGTCTCCTATTTTGGTGTCAGGGCCCAGTTGTGGTTGGCTGGCGATGCCGCCTTCACGTTGCGACCCTCAATTCGCATTGCGGCGAGTTTGGCCGTCATTTCAAGGGTCTTGAGGTCATCCGGATTCGGATTGTCCTGTGGACTGAATGAGAAGCAGCACAAGGTGCCGTAGATCTCACCGCTTTTCAGCACGATGGGGGTGCTGATGTGGGTCCCGATGGAGAAGGGCAACTGGTCCAGCAAAGCAGCCGCCGTTGGGTCTCTTCGTGCATCTGTGATGTAGCGTGAGAGGCGACCGTCCACGACCCGCTGGCACCAGCTTTCCTCCAGCAGGTCAGAGCCGCCAACCGCGATCGTTGGCCGGATTCCTGTGGTTTCCACGTGGCGGAACACGCGGCAGCCATCAACAAACTCGGAACAGAACACCACGTCCATGCCCAGGCGGTCGCGCAGTGTCTTGAGCACCTGCGAGATGGATGAGTCCAGCTGGCTATCGGATTGATCGGCCGTCGCAACCATCAGTTCTGAGATGGTCACATGGAGGTCACTGGGCTCGTAGCCCATGTCGTAAACGTTCGTCTTCATCGGATTCAACTCTGAAAGGGAACCCGTATTTTCGGCTGCGCCATGCTGCAGCTGTGCCCGTTCAACGTGACCGTTTGTGTCAGTTGTCGCGGGGAGGGCGCGGGCGGCGGCCGATAGAGTTGGTGTTTGTCGTCAGCTTTTCACTTCACCTCATGCAACCCACCACACATGGCGTTCTCCTTCTGCTTCTTCTCGTGTTGTTTTTCACGGCGTCAGGCTTTGCCATTGCCTACGCGTCGGCGAGAGATGAGGGGAAAGCGGCGAAGGGCCAGCGTGACAGCCTTGTCGGCGCCGCGCGACTGACGCAGGATGTGCTGGTCGACATTCGCGCAACGTGGGCTGCGATGCCTGCGGCTGAAGAAGAGGGCGGTGACCTGGTTGAACTTGGGCGAGAGGTGAGTGCCTGTTTGCCCGCGCTCTTCAGGAGCTTCGGTGGCGCGGCTTCCTTCCAACAGCGAAAGCTCACCACGCAGGATTTCGCTGCGGCGGGCATCCAGGAACAGTTCGCTCGCATTGAGAAGCTACTGCCGGCGAAAGGAGGCGGTGACCTTCCCAACCTTTGGGCCGCTCGGCGCTTTCCCGACCTGGTGGCCATGTTGAGGTCGATACACCTGATGTGCAGCCGGCATCGGCAGACGATGCGCGAGCAAAGCCAGCGTGTGGAAGGCAACGCTTTGCTGGCACTGCTGCGTGACAAGGCGCCTGCCAAAGAGCTTCTGGAGGAAGTACAGCTGCAAGTGCGCCAGATGGCGATCGCGACGGGTCGCGAGGATCCTGATGGTGAGCGAGGGCTGCAAGCACTCAGGGCGGTGGTGGACGTGCTCTGCTATCGGCGCGACAAACTGAAAAAGCCGCTGACCCTTGGCGTTCTCGTGCGGGCCGTGGGCGGCGGCGTGGAACAGATCTTTAGGGAGTGCACTGCCGATGCTGAGGGAGGAGGGTGGCGGCCTGAGTACAAAGCACTCAGGGACTACATCGAATCCCTTCCAGGCTGGGACGGGCGCTTGCCGTTCAACCCCGTGACCCGTGCAACACACAACGCCTACGCAAACAGCGTGCTGCGTGTGCTGCTTCAGGTGGCCTGATCATGAGGTGAGTTTTGCCTGTTGCCATTGAAGCCGGGCTCAGTGCAAAGCTATGTTCGGTCTGAGGACCAATGTACGGGTGAATCCGAGAATCCCTTTGCACATTGCGACACTAATCGATGCGCCTATGGCGAGCACGGGAAGCAACGAACTCAAGATTCAAGGAGCCCATGTTGCATTCCACTGGTGATCTCATAAAGTGTCAGTAGAGAGCGATGTCCTGTTTGAGCGACAGTGACTGAGTGACAGCCAAAGCTGATTTCAAACAGCGGAGTGCCTCGAGCTCTTTTGGTCCAAGCAAAGCAGGGCGGTGAATCCACTCTGCATCTTCCTCATGCATGTCCGCGAATTTGAGCAAGCGCTCGCCGAAAGACAGGTAGAGATTCCTGAGCACCTGATACCGTTTACGAGCCCAGGTGCCAATGAACTGTGCGGTTCCCTCGCGCAAGGCAACGAGGCCTTCCGGCGTGATCCCAAACGCTGCCATGATTTCCCTGTCGCTTGTGCCAACGTCAACGCACCTCGCGTACATGCACACACCCAGAAAAGTATTCAGTCGTTTGTCCTTGGCTCTGTATGACGGCAAGTCCAAAGTACGCCCCTGATCCACAGCACGGTTCGACTCGCGTATCTTGCGTATCTTGCGCTGAGCTGTGTCCACCACCAATCCGGCTCCAATGAGGAACCCTTTTTGCATGGGTGTGAGCCTCGCAAGCCCCGACATCTGTTCTCGGGCCCATGCAGCGCACTCTGCGTTGGTCTGGGGATGCACTACACCCAAGTAGGCCGGTGTTGTCTGCGCCGCTCGCTCAAATCTCGCCGCATCTATCCACCACTGCACTTCGACAGCAGTAGGCTCCGGTTGACCTTCAAGGCGCCATAGGGGGATGGAGAACCCAGGCAACGCATCCTCAATCTTTCTTGCGCGCTCGGTACGACCACGCGCGCCAAATCCCTCCCTCAGCAAGAGACGGGACTTGAGCAGTAGGGCTGGAGCGTATGGCGTGAGAACGTAGTCCCCCTTCAGCTGATGCCACAGTCGTAGCTCACCGATAAGCACGGCATCGGGCAGGCGGTCTCCCTTTCCGGTATTCGTTGCCTCGTACTCAGAAAAGTCCAGTCCATGCTCCGCAAGCAGCTGCAGATTGCTCTCACCGAGCGTCCCCTTTTTGAACTGGTTGAGTTTGAAGCAGAACCAATTCCTCAACGACCGCAACTCCGGGGTATCGGGTGGCAGTGTCATGCCGTTCTCCTCTACCCAAGAGGCGGCCCACTCGAATTTGCTGGAGAAGTGCAATGGCATAGGAAGACTTTTGGACATCAGTGGCTCCTCATGTCCGCTGTGTCGGATTGCACCCTGTATCGGTCAGTGATGATCTTGGCTGGTACTGGCAACTTGCAGCTCATGTCCATGTCATAAAGGACTACTGCCACTGCTGCAATTTCAAGGGGATCACCTTTCTCCAGTGCCTGGCCCATCTGACGGTAGGCATCCTTGATCTGCTCTTGGGTGATAGCTTGGGGCGGCGCTCCGCAGCGGCGCCGTACCTGCGCTACGCGGTTGTAAAGAGCATCCCAGACGTGGGCAGGGGTAGCCGTTGCATCGCCCCATTCCTCGCGTTCCTCTTGCCTGTGCACTTCTGGGAGTTGGGCCGCCGAAGCGGTCGATAGCTTGGCGTTGAAGATGTGCTCGTTGAGGAAAATCGGTATCTTCCTTTTGATGGGCAAGCGCGCAATGCTTGTTCCAGCAAAGTATCGGTTCGCATGAAAGAGCAGCTGCGACTTCAAGCGGCGGTAAACAATGACAAGGTCAGCGCATTGGATCTCCAGGGCTGCATCCACGATGGTCTTGTTTTCTCCGGCGTAGGCATATTTCATCGGAGTGGGGAGGTAGGTGGCAATTCCCAGCGTGTCGTAGATGAGCGCCTGACGCTTTTTGACTTCGGCATGAGGGGCCTCTACATCGACCTTCAAACGAAGCCTGCAGTGGATGTCGAGGTCCCGGAATTCGTGGAGAAACCATCGGACTGCGTCAATGCTCGCCGTGTCCTCGATCACCACTGGAGCAAGCATTTGGTGGCTTTGCGTGGTGCTCCAACCCATGTGGATCAATGCCGAAATTCGGCGCAGCGCACTTGCGTCAAGGCTTGCGATGGAGACCTCGAGGAATCGGTCGACCCGAAGAGCGAGGTCGGCTTCCGTCAGCGTGCTGCTGATGCGTGTGGAAAGCGGCATGTCTCTGCACGCTGCGTCGATGCCGAGCTGACTGCTTGTGACTGGTGGATGCATGGGCCTTGGAGGGTGGAATTGCGATGCCTTTAGGCTACGCACTCCGTTTCCCCTCAATCCCCATCCAACACGGGGTGAACCCCTCGTTAGCGCAAGTGCTGCAGCCACACCGGGACCGATGAAGCTTTACGGTAACGCCCACAGCGTGCCTTCAGCCCGGGCTCGACATTCCACGATCTGTGTTATGTAAAGCTAAAGCACTACATATATCGTAGTTAAAAACCCGTGCTCTTGCAAGTGCTCTTGCGCTACTCCAGCAGCCTCAACCCGATCCGACGGCCCGGTGACGGACTGGAGATCGCAACTTTCAAGCTACCGGCAGTTCCCGAATTCAGTTGACCCTGTCGCCGGCAACCTCCAACCCGTTTTCACCGCCACTTGGGCCTGTCCGAACCAAATTGACCGGTGCTAAGTAGCGCGCCAAGACGTTAGTTAACCCTGCCACCGGCAGCCTCCAACCGGATTTCACCTCCACCTGGGCCTGTCCGAATCGAAGTGACCAGTGCCAGGCGTAGCTGAGCTACGGCAGAAGTGAGGACACATCTTCGCGCACGCGTTGGCACACCGCTATGGCCCAGCTATTTTGCTGGAATGGACGATTCAAGTCCACAAAAAGGAAAGGGCCGCATTCTTTCGATGCGGCCCTGCCATTTGTTGCTCAGCCCCAGTGAGGCTGTTTCAAGTTGAAGCGCCGTACACGTCCCGGAATTCAGTGTCCAGGATCTCTTTCCCCAGATGCCAGAAAACAGGGCTAGACAGCCACTTTTCGAGGTTGAGAGCGATCTCCTGCAGCTCGGTGGCCGAAAGTCCCTCGATGTCCTCCAGCAAGCGCACGTCGTCTCTGGGATCGTCCTCTTTGGTGATGCTCCCGCTGCACAGACATGCGCGCCCTTGGTGCTCCTGCACCCAATAGACGCGCGAGTCGACGGCGGTCAAATCGGCCACGATTCCCGGGATGTGTTCCGTCAGTGCGTGCGCAACGCGCACACCCGCCGCCATGAGTCGGAGCCACGCAGTGGACTCGTCCGCATCAGCTGAATAGGTGCGAAATTCGGTTTGGATGGCTACCGACTTCGCCGCAAGGATCTGTCCCAGCGTGTTCTGTTGAATGTTCATGGTTTTGCTCCTTGGCGGCGAACCACACCCTTCAGGTAGTGGCTCGCCGTTTTGTTAAGTGCGTGGCCTTGTGCCAATTTTCAGGTAGTCGACATCGGTAGCCATGGTAAGCGCACCAAAGAAGGCGGCATCGACTTCCAGTTGGCTGGCACCGGCTGGTGCCGAGAAATCCAGCTGGATGCGTTTTCCCTCGACCCGGACGAAGCCCGAGTAGATGTCCTCTTCCAAAGCGACCGAAGCCTGCGGACCTTCGGCTGTGCTCAATGGAACGAGCTTGGCGTCAGCATCTTGGCTGAGGGGCAGTTGGTGTGGCGTGATGAAGTAGTGAGTGGCTGACGCCGCATCACCCCATCCGAGGTCCTTGTTCCAGAATCCGTCTTCGCTCTGCGAGAAGATCACGCAGGGCTCGCCGGCGGTGCCTTTGAGTCGTTCCACAGCGACGGCGTAGGCCTGCGAGATGGCATCGACAGCGTCAGCACCCGAGATCTCCTGGTCGGCGCTGAAACCCAAACCGGAGAGAGTGTCCAACAGCTGCGCAAGCACAACCGCGGGCACCGCGTCTTTGAGTTCAGGGCCGGAGCCGCCTTCCATCTCGTAGTGAGCCTCCTTTTCGCTGTAGGTGTGGTTTCCTGCATCGTCCAGTACGGCCGTCTCGATGTCTGGCTCTGCTGCATCGTTCGGCACTGAAACTGTCACGTCAGCGAAGCCATAGCCCACGCGACAGACAGTTCGTGTCACCTCGCGCAGCGCGGGCACGGCATCCGGCACTTCAATGCCAATCTCCGAGAACTTGCTGAACGAGATCGCCTGGCCCGAGTAGGAGCCAGTTCGCCCGTAGGCGTACATGCGGCTCGCTTTGAGGCCAGCTGCTTTGATCTCTTCCACCGCCAGCTTGAACGCGTCACGGTTGAAATCACCGTCGATGACGACGATGCCCACGTTCGTGGTGAGGTGTCGACCAGCGAGCAGCTTGTAGCCGCCCAATGGTGCGATGCAATCACTTTCGTAGACGGCGTTGAGAACACGTGCCTTGAGCTCGACAGAGCTGTCCAGTCGTTGCCCAGCGGCCACCGCGTTGGTCTTGGTGATCGCTTCAGCCATCGATGCTCTCCACGATGAAGGCCTGTTCTCCGTTGGGCAGCACGGTGGGCACGATGGTCACGTTTGTCTCGGGTCGCAGGATGTACTTGTCACCCTGTTTGAAGACGGTCATGGCCATCTCGTCGTCGTTGAAATGCAGGTGCATCGCCTGCGTGTGCGTGCGACTCCCAGGCAGATTGCTGATCTCGAACGAGGCGGTGAGGATGTCGTCGATGTCGCCATCTTCGGCGCCCACATCAACGAACAGCTGACCGGACTGCTTTCGCTTGTCGACCACTTCCATGAGGAAGCGTTCGCCGGCAGGCTCCTCTCCTCGGTACTCAGTTCCGTGCCAGTGCGAAACCGGAACGATGTCCGGCTGTGTGTCGTTTTGATTTGACGTAGTTTCAGTCATGGTGTTTTCCTTGGGGGATGTGCACTGGGGGTTGCCCGGTGCGTGTTGTTTCAGGTGAGGAGCCCGCAGTAGCGGGCGTAACCGACAAGGTGCTCGCGCCAGTCTTCGTCGCGGGGACGCGGGTGGCGAGGGCTGGTGAGAAAGCCGTCTTCGATGGCTTCGTCGACCTGTTCATCGCGCAGCTCGAAAACGAGCGAACCGTCAGGTCTGCTCAGGGCGAGGTGTTTGCGATCACGCTCGAACCAGACGCTGACCTCAAGGGTTGCGGTGTTCGTCTGCGCGGTGCTCATGCCTGACCTCGTGCTGTGATGAAAGGCACCGCCTTGTTGGCGCGAGCTGCCTTGGCAGCGGCGGCCAGTTCCAGGGCGGCAGCTTTGAGCGAACTCTTGCTGGCCACCTGGTCGCCCTTCATGGTCAGCGCCTGGTAGTGCGCCCTGCCCGCGCGAGGCGCGCCGCCGAACACCTCTCCCACGCGCGTGGCATGGTCGGTACCTTCGGCAACGCGAATGAGGAAGCGCCCGCTGCCCACCTCTTCGGCAAACAGGCCTTGCGCGATCTGAGAGCCGCAGTACACGGCGCCCAGAACAATTTCTTTGGACTTGCTCATGGATGAGTCTCGATGAACGAGTCCTACCCGCACGCGGGATGGGACCCGCTGGGGTTGAAGTTGTGGCCAGCGGGTGTGCTGGCCGTTGAGGCTTCACGCGCGAGGCGTGAGCGAATTCGCAGTGATGCGAGAACACATCAATTGTCTGAACCTTCGGCACTTCGCGCCACCGATGCGGACCACCCATCTCTTGCCCTGTGCTATCCTTCGATCACCTTCGGTGCCTGCACCAAGAGCAGTTTTTGTGACTGCAAACAACTTGACGACATTTCGATGTCGTCGCATCCCTCACGGGATTACCCCGTTCATACGCACCTTGTGTGTGTGAGCAGTGGTCAAAGGGCGCTTTCGTTCAAAGCTCAGGCTTGGGACTCTCCCGCCGCTCTCTTTGACCCGTGCATCGTGGCCTCTCCAGGCGAGCCGGTGCGCGTCGTTCCTTGTGCGTTTTCTCAGCGAGAACGCAGAAGGGGCGACGTGCCCGGTTTCAGAATGGAGAGTCCCATGATTGCCAAATGTGTGAATGCGCCAAAGGGTCCTGCCCTGTTGGCGAAAGCGGGTGTCACTTTTTCGGATGCTCAGTGGCTGTACGCTCAGCGTGCCACCGCGAGCGAGAAGAGCTACGCCAACGACCCACGTTTTGTGGCGATCAAGCAAAAGGTTTCGGCCTTCTTGTCGCAGCAGATCGAAGTCGCCAGCGCGGAGCTTGCCTTTGCCTGAAGTGCCGTCATCACATCCCAAGAGGGGCGTTCCATTCAGTTGGACGCCCCTTTTGTCTTTTGTGCGTCTGACATCGCGCTCCAACAATTGAGTCTGTAAATCGCGCTCAGCAAAATCAAGCACTTACGGGCGCTCGCAATCTGGTTTGTAGTTTTGCGCGCGGACTCACCCTCAAGACGCCCCACCAAGAAGTTAGTTCTTGAACCGAGGGCCACCCAATCGCCCATGAAAAAAGCCCCCCACTCTCGTCAGACGAGGATGGGGGGCTTTTCTGCTTTTCTGGCTGGCGGTTTGCACCGCTGCCGTTCAGGTTGGCCGAGCCTTGGGCAGCTCGTTCACCTTCACCGACACCCAGTCAAAGAAGCCCATGCGGGTTTCCTTGTTGAGTGCGGCATTGAGCCAGTCGGCTTCTTTGTAGAAGTCGCGGGCTTTGCTGGCTGGGAGCACGAATTCCGTATTCCCGTCCTGCACGATCACCAGTGACTCGAAGCTGATGCCTTCGATGTCGGCGATCAGATCCATGCTCACTGGTTGTTCGCCGTCGCCCATGTCGAGCATGAAGCACGACGCAGACACTGGTCGGGAGATGACGCGTTCCCCTGCGTGGAAGCGGCTGACCACCTCGCGCGCCAGGGACGGCTCCTCCAGTTCATCGCCGCCGAAGTCGCCGACTTCTACGACGCCTTCAGCGCTCACCTGCATCCAGTAGAGCCCATCGTCTTCGCCGAACTCCTTGCGATGCGCACGCGCAGCCGCGTCCCGATCATCGGAGTTCGAGAAAGGACCAACCCTGAGGGCGTTCACGTCCTGCTGTACGACCAGCAGGTAGTGTTGTTCGCCGCCTGCGAAGGCACTGCCCTCGGTGTAGCTGCCGGCCGTGATGCTGTCTTCGATCGCAGCTGGGACATCGCGAGCCCGTGAAGGCACTGTGTAGTCCAGGATGAACGAGCCTTCTGCGCTGCCCGACCCCATGGGGTGGGTAATCGTGCGAAGGGCATCGTTGAGGCCGTCGATGATGTCGGACTCATCGTTCTCGCTCACGAGCAGTTGAATGGTGACAAGTTTTGCCATGTGTTTTCCGATTTGAAATGGAGTCACCGCCCCCTGTTGGGAGACGGTGACGGTTGGTTTGTGACGGGTTCAGGTGGGGCCGCAGCCGTGACGGAACGCGCCTGGTGGCAAGACCCAAGGGTCCATGAACACCGGGTGGTTGAAGGTTCTGCTGTTTGCCACTTCGACCCAGTACGGATCGACTGGAAACGGCACGCCCTGATCGGCTCGCTGAACAACAGTTTCTTTGCGGTGGATGGTCACCTTGAACCGCTGCTCGTATGAAGCAATCGTGTTGAACTCGGCAGGGGCAATTTGGCGAATGGTGGCCCACTCATCTTTACCCGAAAAGATGCATTGCCTGCAGCTCGCGCGAGACCAGCCTAAAAGGTAGCTCACATGGGGTGTGACACGCCATCGTTTGATGATGTCCCACACTTGCTGCTCGCTCCATGCATGAACTGCTCGCCAAATGTCGATGTGACGTTTGACTTTGCGGCCCTGCCTAAGATCACAGCGGTGAGGCTCGAAGACCTTGTACTTGGCCCGCGCACTGCTTTCCTCTGCACGCTCTCCGGTCAGCACCAAAGTGCGCCCTTCGGTGAACTTCGGATGGTTGTTGAGGTAGCGAGAGAAGACGTCGATTTTCCCAGCAGAGCTGCACCACCTGACCCCTAAATCGGCCGACAGCTGTGGAAACTTCAGTCTGATTCCAGGAGGACCATCACCGCCAATCTTCCGATGGCCCTCGCCATCAGGAATGAAGACTGGGCCTGTCGCGTCGCCATTGCGCAAGAGTTCTCTTTCAAGACCCCCTTCTCTCCAACTGAACGTGATCTGCACACCGAAGGCCTTTGCGATTGCCTCGCAGTAGCTCTCGGTGACCGGCCAGTCCATCAGCGTGCTTCCTTCACGACCATCAACGAGGTTGTGATGCAGTTCGATGCGCTCTGGCTTCACGCCCATTTCGAGCATCAGCAAGAGCAAAGCGAGCGAGTCCTTGCCGCCTGACCACCCAATTGTGATCCGGTCGTAAGCGGTGGGGTCGACGTTGTCAATTTGCCCTGCATCGACAACGATGGGCTGCGCCGGCTTTGAGTCCAGTGCTCCAAGGTCGAACCCTTCTGCGAGCAACCACTCTTCGTCCGCGGTGCGTTCCTTCAGGTCTTCGGTCATGCTGGCACCGCCCTTTCGGCCAGCACCTGTGCTGCCAGGTGGGCGGCCAGAGCGCCCTTGGCGTTGGTCATCGCATAGCCCAGCGGTATTCCTTCCGAGACGTCAGGCTCGCGGTAGCGAAACCCATCCTTCTCTTCTTGAGGTGGACGCAACACGCTCCAGAGGAACGGGCCGTGCCACTCATAGCCTGCAGGTAGGCGCTCCAGTGAAGCGGCACCGCGCTCGACCAGGAAGTTTCTCAACTCCAGGTCGCTGCTGCGGTAGTGCTTGCTTGGCACATAGATCGTGACCAGGTTGCCATGGCTATCTCGACCGAGCTTGCCCGAGCTGCTGAGGCGGTAGAAGGTCTCCGCATGGAAGAACTTCGACTGTCGGCCGCTCGGGGTAGACGCCCACCAGAGAAAGGTGATGGGCGCACGCGTCAGGTCCGTATGGATGTACGGATGTCGCTCGTAGCCTGACGCCTTGGCCGAAACCAGCGGCGCGAGCTTCGCGCGTTCAATTTCATTCATGGGTCTCTCCGTGAGGACAAGCCCATGGCCCAGCGGGCGCGAGGGCCCGTCCGGGTTGATTGAGGTGCAAGTGGCTGCATGACAGCCCCGCACATAGCGCCAGTTGGCGTTACAGGCTGGATTGTCTGTGCCCTTGCCTCACTGCGCCAGCGATGGCGACCAGTCCCTGATCAGACGAAAAAAAGCCGGCTCCCTCGCGGGTGGCCGGCTTTTCAGGTTGTATTGCTCCCTCAGGAGGCAGGGGCGACGGTGACACCGGGTGACGGTGCGGCTTGGGGTTTCTTTGTGCTCAAGCGCAAAGTAGCATCGACCTCGTACTGGTGCTTGCCTATCCGCCTGGGCACCACGCTTTCGACCTCAAGAACTGCGTTCTCAAGTTGGAGGTGGGTCCAAGCGGCGGGGCAAGACAGATGGTCGATCAATGCGTCATGGACGATGCGCTTTTTGTGCGACTCGGACTCCACGGCGCAAGGTTGTGTCACGGTGAGCCGACCGTCTCGGACGATCTTGCCGTCTGGGTACCGCGGTTTTTTGAGGAAAGCGCATCCATCGGGTATGTCGATCAGTCGCCCCGTTTGGGGGCTCGTGCAATCTTCCTCATCGAAAGCTTGGGTGTGGTTCCATCCAGACATTCGACGCTGGCGGTTGAACTCCAGTTGTTGTTTGCGGTTCATCACACCGTCTTCAGTAGTTGAAGGTGATGCTGGTGCGGACCGCGAAGTCGCGTTTGCCCAGCACTCGCACTTGAACATGACGCGATGCGCAGCCGCAGCAGTCATGTTCATGGCGGCAGCGTGAGCCGCCGAGGGTGTCGATGATCGCCTGGACGGCGTCAGAGGGTTTCACACCAGCTGGCAGACGTGCACGCTGGATGAAGGTGGGGCCTTCGTCGTATCCCCTGCCCTCCTTCAGCACTCTCGGCTTGGTCAGCTTCATGCGTCCCAGGTAGCGGGATTCGTCCAGGTGGTCGTATCCCGGGGCGTATCGCCGCGTCATTTTGAGTGTCAGCCCGGTCGTGATCATTTGGCTGGCTCCTCAATGGTCACGATCTCGGCCTTCATCGCCGCGATTTCAGCCAGCGCGTAGCGGATGGCCACCTTCTTGAGCTTGCGGTGGCCGCGACCACACGAGAAGTGGCGGCCTGCGAAGTCACCCGTGGTGATCAGGAGATGATCCTGGACCGACTTGGCCATGGCGTTGATGGCATCGTTGACCGCCTCATCCACTGCTTCGTTGAGCTCTTGCAGAGCCTTCAGGTCGGCGTCGGTGAGTCGGTATTCGGAGGCAGGATCCACCTCAACGCGACCTGTTGGGTCCATCAGGGGATCGTTGATCACGACCCCGGAGCCTTTGTGGAAGAAACGAATGTTCCTCTCGCCCTCGTGGTCTGACTCCACCAGTTCATGGGGGAACAGGTAGATCGGGGCAGGCTTGACATGGAGCACCGTGTCCGGGGTGTAGCTGATGTGGACAATTCCCTCGTAGCCGATGACGACCGTGTTGGCGTCCTCGATCTCTTTGTGAACCACCAGGCCGTACTCCATGCCTGCCATCGAGTGGTTGCGCCGAAACGGGCATGAGGTGAGGTCCACCATGTCGTTGATCGCCAGGTCTGAGACGCGGCGTTTGAATACTTTGGTCATGAGTTTTCTGAAAGAAAGCCTCAAGACGCGCCCGCCCCTGCTGGGACGTTGCACATCCCGAGGCGGGTTGGTGAAAGTCGGCACGCGGCCGACGAATTGGCGTTCGCCAAAGACCGGCCAAAGATAGCCTGGTGCCCGCGCGCTGGCAATCGATCGCGACCAGTCCAGCATGTTCACCTCCTCGTGGGCGACCTATCGGGGTGTAAGTCCCCTGTTGTCACCAGCTCGTCCCAGCCATGCCGCTCGAAAATTGATCGGTGGGTCGCACCCTGCGCCCTTCCCTGCCCGACCGGATACAGAGGAACACCTTGAAATGCCCTCAACCGCAGGGAAATGAATCTTTGCGCGCTCCCTTGAATAAACCGCTTGCACTGGCAGGATGAATTCAGGCAAGCAATCAAAACGCGGAACCCTCTCACGGCAACTAACCATGACCATCCACAAAATTGAAACGCCTACTGGCAATGTGCTGCACACCCAGATCATTCGCGGGACGGTGATCTCATTTGCAACACGCACAGAGTTCACCACTGTGCGCGATCGGGACACCCACCTGGGCAACGGAAAGATGCTCCCCGGTCAGGTCTACAACGAAGCAAGCACCGTTCGGGACATCTGGCTCAAGACCGAAGACGGCAAAGAAATGAAACTGCCCTTTGGCGGGCTTGGACTGGCCATGCGTGAAGGTCATGAAGTCGCGTTCATTTACGCCAAGGACGGCACGGGCGAACCCAGATGCCTGGCCTCCAGGAACTTCACCACCGGTGAGAGCGTTGTTTCAACCGACAACACGGTGCGCATGGCGGGCGAGAAAGCGAGCAGGCCACCAAAGGTGTCGCTGGGGGCATGGGTGCAGATTCCCTCCATCTGCGTCATCAGCTACTTCATTGCCTTGATGGATCGCCCCGGCCGTTTCGCGTTCGGGATTTTCGGCGCATGCATCCTCGCCGGGCTATGTGTGATGGGCGTGATCTGGTTGATCCGGGTCAACGCGCGCAACAAGCAGGCGGGTGCCGAGGCGGTCGACATCCTTCGTGGGCGCATCCAGGGCCTCTCGGCGCAGTGACAGGGGCACACCTTGAGCAACATGGCCACAACAGGCGCCTTCCTTGATGAAGTGATCGTCCCCAAGCTCGATGAGCAGCTCGCACACAGAGCATTCACGATGGCCCATGCATCGCAACAGGATGCTTTGCTGCAGTCCTATCGGCTTCAGCTGTGGGCCTTTGAGATTTCGGCGGTGCTCCTCATCTGCCCTTCCTTCTTCCTCGCTCAGGCGGCCGGACTCTTCTCGGCGGCAGCGGCGGTGGTGTGGGCCTGTACAGTGATGTGGACGCATCGCAGGGTGGGCAATCGATTCCGCGAGGCGATCAGCTACCGGCAGAAGGATGTCGACTGGGCTCAGCAGCAGCTGATCGTTGCAGAGGCACTTGTCATGCCCCACATGCGCACGTTCACTCGGTTCAAGCTCTACCAAAGCCGTAGCTCGCTGTCGTTGGCCGCTCGCGAAAGCCTGGAAGCGGTGTTCTTTTCCGAATCGTCCATCGCAACGGAGGATGACGTTCAGGCCTACTTCTTCAGCCACAAGAGTCAGAGCAGGGGCAAGGCTGCCGAGATTCTGGACGCATCAGCCCTGGGCGTTCGGGTGATCGGTGTTGCCGCGATCATTTTTGCTGGCGCCACCCTGCTTTAGATTCGCGCGAACTCCAATAGAAAAGGCCCTCAGACTCACGTCCGAGGGCCTTCCGTTTTGGGGGTTCTCCGGCCAGCTGAGAGGCCCTTTCACTCTGGGGCGTCCCAGCACCAGTAGCCCGCGCCAATGGGATACGCCTTGATGGGCTGCCCGTCGACCACGATGACCTGGCCGACGAACTCCAGATCTTCTTCGTCGAGTTCTTGCGCGGTGTGGATGAACGCATCTCGCTCCTCCACGTACTTCAAGTTCGGCATGAGGCTCGCCAGCTGTTTGCCCGCCTCAAGCGTGAAGTAGGGCATGCCCCAGCCATTCCATCGACGGCTGTCGTGGTAGCAGGGCAGCTTGGCATCGGGGTCGAGCCAATCCGCCGCCACTGTCGCGCCGCGGAAGTCGGGAAAGGGCGTCGCAGGCTCGCGCGGGAGCGGATCTTGCGGCACCGGTGTTGTCGGTTCAGTCATGGAGCGTTTCCTGTGGGAAGCGGACCGTGACCCCTGCGGGACGCGGCCCACTGGGTTGTTGAAGGCATGGAGCGATCCATGCGACTGCCGATGGCAGGGTGAGCGCAAATTGTCTGCGCCGCTGGTGCTGCTGGCAACCGATGCTGACCAGGTGCGCTTTGGACACACAGGTCTTGAATTCGAAGCGACTGGGGGTAGCATGAATTCATCCCGATGCGGCCCCACCTCACCCGGGGTGACCCCATCCCTGACACAGGAGAACGACATGATGGTTTTTAACGGCACGCTCTCGATGAGCGCCGACGAGTGGGCAGACTTCCAGCGTTTGACCAACGCCCCCTGGAAGCCCCGCACGCCCGAAGAGTTCAACGCGATGTGTGATCTGGGCGCAGCCCGGCACAAGGCCGACAACACCGACGGCGCGGGCTGGATTCACGCCATGGGCTGCAGCGAGATGAAGTTTGGTCCGGAGGGCGAGATGAACTTCCCCGCAGATGCCCGACGCCTTGCTTACGTGAAGGTGCACGGCACGTGGCCAAGCGATGAGGAGTTACGGGAGTTCGAGGGCGCACCGATCGCGCAACCCGGGCTGAAGGCAGTGGACTGATCGACCAGCCTGACGGGCAAAAAAAAGCCCGGCCGCGCAGTGGGCCAGGCTGGTGAACGCGAGACTTCCGCCGCGCGAAGGGAGGGGCTGGCAGAGGGCCAGCCGCTGAAATCTTACTGTGTTCAGCCCCTTCAAGCAGCTTTTCTGCCCTTGGCAGGCGGGGTCTTTGCGGCAGCCGACTCTTTCTTCGGCTCTGGAGCTGCGCTCGTTTTTTTTGACTTCAAACTGCGCTGGAGCAGCTCGGTGAGGTCGACCACGTTGCTGCTGGTCTTGGCGGCTTCGCTGGCGATCTTCTCCACCTGTTCCACATGCCCCGCATCTGCCTTTTCCTCCACGAGCTTCATGACCTGGTCGTTGAAGGTGTCTCTGAAGTCATCGGGGGTCCAGTGCGCCGTCATGTCGCCGATCAACGCCTTGGCCATCTTCAGCTCAGCATCCCGGATGCCGGCCTCCTTGATGCCCTGAGGCGGAAGCTCCAGGTTCTGCCATGACCTGATTTCGCCGCCCCACCGGAGCAGGTTCAGGATCAACGCGGGTCCACAGGGCATGAGGAGCGCCAAGTGCTGCTTGTTGGAAATGACCACCTTCGCCACGCCGACCATGCGCGTCTCAGCCAGCGCCTCGCGCAGCAACGCGTAGACCTTTGCCCCTTTGTTGATCGGCGCGGTGTAGTACGGCTTTTCGAGGTAGACGAACGGGATTTCGTCGATTGGAATGAAGGACTCGATCTCGATGGTCTGGGTGGTCTTCGGGTAGGCGGCCGCGATCTCCTCAGGGGATAGCAAGACGAACCGACCATCTTCCCACTCGATGCCCTTGACGATGTCGGTGGCGGTGACTTCTTCGCCCGACTTCTTGTTGATGCGCTTGTAGCCGACAGGGTCCATCGACCTCTTGTCGATCATCTTGAAGTTCAGATCGCTCTCATCGGTCGCCGAATAGAGGGCGATGGGCACGTGCACGAGTCCGAAGTTGATTGCGCCCTTCCAGAGGGACCGGGTGGAGGTCGGCGCCTTGCCTGCCTCGGGATCTGCTTTGGTCTTAGTGGCGACCTTGGGCTTCGTGGCCATCATCTACTCCTTGAAGTTTTCAGAATTCCCGTGTTCTTCGAGCCACCGAGTGGCGTCCTCCTGGTCTTTGGCAACGTAGAGAACCTCCGCGTCGTCGTCGGGTCGTTGAGGCATGCGGATCAATTTGATTTCTGAGCCACTCAGGAACACGGTCGGTGCCGACCTGCATTTCTGCCAGTTGGCCAACTTCGTCTTGGCAAGCAATCGGGCGGCTTCCAGGGTATCGGCCGTGCCATAGAAAGTTGCTCGGTCCCACGCGCCCCCTTCCAGACACCTGACATCGAAGGTGCCATCGGAGCGTGTTTGGGCAAAGGGCCGGTCCCACCAGGTGTCGAGCTCCTCCGTCGACCGCTCTTCGTTGGGCGTGTTGTCGAAGTCGGGTGGAAGCTCGGGATCGACGGGCATGTCGTCTTTCACCGACTCAGTGCGACCTGTTGACTCACACGCTCGCAGCAGCTCACGCCAGCTGGAATATCCCGCGTCCTCAGCAACGCGTTCAAGTGCCTGGGCGTGAGTCAACTCGGTGGATTTGGCCAGTGCCTTTGCTGTCTTTTTCGACTTGGCAAGCAACGTGGCGGTGGGCGCGGCGCGGGAACCTGTGGGCATCTCGATCTCCTCGGCGCTGAATGTGCTGCCCGCTGGCACACCGCGCCGAAAGGTCGAGGTGGGGTGAATAGCAGCCATCGTGCCGAAGCGCGTTTCCCGATGCGGGCGGGGAGCGCAGCTGAGCGCTGGCCGCAGTGTAGTCGACCAGAAAAGCAGGGGACGCGTGGTGTGTTGGCCAGCATCCATGTGCGGTCCAGCGAAATGTGGCTGAAGTGGTCAGCTGCCTTTGAGGTGCTTTTCCACGTCCGCTGCACTGGTGCCCACGGCCTTGACGGCTTCCTTGAGCTTGTCGGGTGTCACGCCAAACTTCTTGGACCAGTCGCGTAGCTCGAACTCCTGGTTCACGTTGATGCGGGTGCGGTCCTGGCCGCCGGATTTCGACTTGTCGTCTGCCATGTTGGTCTCCTTTGGTATGCGCAGATCCGCGCACGATGCCGATCCTTGCACGAAGGGTGGGTGCCCTTCTGTGCGGCAGATCGCAGACGGAGCCGCCCTGTTTGCATAACCTGCGCCCATGCCCGCCGCCAACAGCGCTGTGAGCCCCAAAGCTCGACCCGGCGACGCCGACCCCACCGACCCGCTTTCTCGGTATTGGTCGAAGCGCAACTTCGCCATCACCTCCGAACCGCGCGGTGAACGGGGCTCGACCGGTGCTGCCCTGAGTTTCGTGATCCAGAAGCATGCGGCATCCCGCCTGCACTACGACTTCCGCCTTGAACTCGACGGCGTGCTCCTGTCCTGGGCGGTGCCCAAAGGTCCGAGCTTCGACCCCAAGGACAAGCGCATGGCCATCCACGTCGAGGACCACCCCCTGTCCTATGGGAGCTTCGAAGGGACCATCCCCCCGAAGCAGTACGGCGCCGGCACTGTGATCGTCTGGGACAACGGGTGGTGGGAACCGGTGGGAGACCCTCATGAAGGCCTGAAGGCGGGCAAGCTCCTGTTCCACCTCCATGGGCAAAAGATGGAGGGACTGTGGGAGCTGGTGAAAATTGCCAAGGGTGGCGAGCGACAAGAGCCCTGGATACTTTTCAAGAAAAAGGACGGCTTCGCCCGCCCAAAGGCCGAGTTCGACGTCGTTTCTGCCCTGCCCGACAGTGTCATTGCCAAACCGTTGAAGCAGATCGCGGCCGCGCCAGCCTCCACCAAGGGTGCGCGAGCCAAACCCGCCGAGGCGCCCGAGCAGAAGGACGCCGGCGTGCCAGGCGCGGAAAAGGCCGATCTCCCCGCGAAACTCGCGCCGCAGCTGGCCACACTTGCCACGGGCGTACCGGAGGGGCCGTGGATCTACGAAATCAAGTTCGACGGGTATCGCCTGATGGCCCGGATTGAAGGCGGTGTGGCGCGAATGCTCACCCGCAATGGCCACGACTGGACGGATCGCATGCCCAAGGTTGCCGCTGCGGTGAATGCGCTGGGCGTGCAGTCGGGCTGGCTGGATGGTGAATTGGTGGTGATGGGAGCCAACGGCCAGCCGGATTTCAACGCGCTGCAGAAGGCTTTCGACAAGAGGGCTGGCACGGAGATGGTTCTCTACCTGTTCGATGCGCCCTTCCTCGAAGGGTATGACCTGCGCGGTGTCGAGCTCGTGCACCGGCGCGCGCTGCTCAAGGCCCTGCTCGAAGAACATGGAAGCGATACGGTTCGGTTCAGTGAAGCCTTCGACGCACCCCCTGCCGCTTTGCTGGACTCGGCCTGCAAGATGCAGCTCGAAGGGGTCATGGCCAAGCGCAGCGATTCGACCTACGTTTCCCGGCGCAGCGAGGCGTGGCTCAAGCTCAAGTGCAAGCAACGGCAGGAGTTTGTGGTGTGTGGCTACACGACGCGGACAAATGGGGCCTCATCCATTGGGAGTCTGTTGTTGGGCGTGCATGACGAAGTGGGCGCTTTGGTATCGGCGGGCAGCGTGGGCACCGGGTTCAAAGCAGCCGCCGCGGCGGCACTGTTCAAGCAGCTCCAACCGATGGAAGTGTCCGCGCCGCCGTTCGCCGCCGGCGCCGCCAAGCCGGGTCGCTGGTCCAAGCGCGCGTCCGGTAGCGAGCGGTGGGTGGAGCCGACGCTGGTGGCCGAGGTGGAATTTGCGGAATGGACGCCGGACGGTCAGATCCGCCACGCGTCTTTCATTGCCCTGCGCAGCGACAAGCCGGCCAAGCTCATCGTGCGGGAGGTCGCAAAGGATGCGGCTGCGGTTGCCCCGGCCAAGGCGGGTACGAAGCCTTCCAAGTCGTCGGGTGTTGGCAGGTCGGCCTCGAGCGGAGTCAAAGTCAGCAACGCCGACCGCGTCATCGATCCAAGCACGGGGCTGACCAAGCTGGACCTGGTGCGCTACTACGAAAGCGTGGCCGAGTGGATGCTCCCTCACTTGCGCTCGCGCCCCGTCTCACTGGTGAGAGCGCCCAGTGGAATCACCGGGCAGCAGTTCTTTCAGAAGCACGACGACAAGATGTCCATTCCGGGCATGCGCGAGTTCCCGGCCGAGTTGTGGCCAGGACACCTGCAGCTCCTCGAAGTGCCCAGCGCGAAGGCGCTGGCCACCTGCGCGCAGATGAACGTCATCGAGTTCCACACCTGGAACTCAACCGCCAAACGCATTGACCAGCCCGATCGCGTCATCTTCGACCTGGACCCGGGTGAAGGCACCAGCTGGCAGCACGTCCAGGAAGCTGCGGTGCTGGTGCGCGCGCTGCTGAAAGAGCTGCAGCTGGAATCGTGGCTGAAAACATCCGGAGGCAAGGGGCTTCACGTGGTGGTGCCGCTCACACCGAAGCTGGACTACGAGGTGGTGAAGGCCTTTTCCAAAGAGGTGGTCCAGCACATCACCAAAACCATCCCCGGCCGTTTCGTGGCCAAGAGCGGGGCTACCAACCGGGTGGGCAAGCTTTTCGTGGACTACCTGCGCAACGGACATGGGGCAACCACCGCCGCGGCCTTCTCTGCGCGCGCGCGGCCCGGACTGGGGGTATCGATGCCGGTGAGCTGGGATGAGCTTGGCCAGCTGCGCAGCGGTGCGCACTGGACCATCGCCACGGCGCGTGAGCACCTGTCGTTTCAGAAAGAGGATCCATGGAGCGGCTACTGGAAGAAGCGCCAGTCGCTTTCTGCAGCTTTGAAAATGCTCAGCCTAAATAATTGACTCGGCAAGGGGGCAAGCCCCGCTTGGTGCAACACATCAGCGACGGGCGAATGATTCTGGGCCTCATTGAGTCTTGTGGACATCCGCCGAAGCTGTGCTTAGAATTCTTCATCGCTTCTTCGCCGGCGAGCTGCCCACCACAGCGAACGGTGAAGGTTCTTCTCTCGATTGTTCCCTCCCCTTTGGTAACCCCATTGGCGGCTCTGGACGTGGTGGGCCGTTCGAAATGAGCTGCCAGATGAGGTGAACCATGTCTGAAAAATTGGATACCGACCGGCTGCGTCTGGACTTCCATTCCCGCTTGATGGATTACGGTGACGATCTGCCCGCGACGATGCTGCGGCAGTTCAAGAGTTGTGCGAAAGCGCTGCACGCTCAACTCAAGGATGCATGCTCTAAGGTGAAGCTTTCGGCCCTTCATGAAGGCATGGCCAAGTCGCTCGGCTTCGGCAATTTTTACGCACTGCAGTCGGTGCTTGAGAAAGCCAGCAAGGGACTATCTGGTCGGCTGAGAACAAAGATCGACTGGATCCAAAACAACGGCACCCTGGTGGAGTCGATGCTGCCGGTCTTTTGTTTCATGAGGGACGCCGAGGGTGTTTCTTCAATGGAGCCGCCAACGGCATTTCGTCAACGGTTTCTGGCTCTGTTGGCCACAAATTGTTCGATGGAGGTAGAGGCGATATCGCGTGCCTACCGAGAGGCAATTGGGAACGAGGGAGGGGAATGGCTCTTGCCACCTGTGATCTTGGGATACGCCCTGCCCCTGGCCAAGGTGGACATCGTCGAGGGAGCACTGGATGAGACCATCGACGTGTTGATGGCAAGGCACTGTTTCAAGGGCATAACAAGGGAAGCAGTGAGCGACCTTCTGGCCGTAGGTCTTGGCTACGAGTCCTGGCTCGCGCTCCAAGAGCGGCGGGCTGAGCGTGTTAATGGCACACAGCAGTTGCCTGGAAGGGAGCAGGACCTGGAGGCCGCAATTGCATGGCGCATCTTCTTGGCAAGTGGACTTTCCCTCCCTGACATCTGCGCAGCAGTGGGCGCTGGGTGGCACTTCTCACGATTGAGTGTTCGCCAGCTCTACACGTTTGGAAGGCTGAGGACCGAAGACTGGAATCGAGGCTTCCCTGGCCTTTTAAGGAGAAGGATGCCCGGGGTTGAGCGAGGACCTTGGATGCGCGAGAGTGAGATTCGACAGGCCGAGGGAGAGAAACTGTTCATTCCTTATAGAGCGGAGCTCGCCTTCGACACGGCTAACCTCTGCTGGAGCGAGAGTTCTGGCGTTGAAGGGCGCGAGCTCCTCAAGAAAATCCAGCGCGAGGCCACGGCCGATGTCGAAGAGGCCTTCCTCTTCTCATGGGCCACCCCCGTATGGCCCGTGGGTCTGGCCCCAGTCACGTACCTTGATCGCGACGGGCAGATGTTCGGCTACGGTTGGACATGGCAGGAGGTTGGCGCCTTTCATGCGCATGTGTTCCGTACCAAGGAGGATTTCTTGCAGTCTGCGCACGCCCTTTGGTTCAGAAAACCGACCCATCCGTATAGCTGCCGTGATCTCCCGCCTTTCCTCACAGCTGTCGATTTCGAGAACCCTTGGGATCAACGCATCATGGCCATTTTTGGCTACCCAGATCCCACAAGCCTCGATCGTGATCGTGGAGACGTCGGTACGGTCACGCGTATTGGCCGCAAGCGAACTGACAAGTCATGGTCTGAAGTGCTCACGTGCAAAGACGGGCTGGTTCACCAGGAGCGGAACTTTGTCCTCGACGCGGAGCCTTGGACCGCGTCCAACCGCAAGGTCGAGTGGCGCACAGTGGAAGGGATACTCGGGCTGAAACTCACATCCATGGAGGACATCGAAGGTGTCCACGAATGGGATTGGATGAAGGCCAAGGTCCCATACGCATTGTCCAGGGAAGAGTTCGAAGGCATGTGCGGTTTTGTCGATGCGATGGAGCGGGCGAGGGACGCGTTGGTCGGCACGAGCGCTACGCTGAATCCCGTAGTGACGCTGGACCTAGTTCGTTTGTACGAAGAATCAGTGGCGATAGCCAAGCCGAGGCACTCCGAGGTGTATGAGTGGTGCCTTGAGCATGACCCTCACCTGGATTTCGAAATAGCGCGGTGGGGTCAGAACGTGCTCCATGTCTACCCAGAACTCGCGACCATCGGCAAAGTAATGTGCGGTGACTATGCGCTGGCCTACTTCGGAAAAAATGGAGACAAGGTCGAACGCGGAGATGATCGTGACCCCATCTTCACAGGGTATTGCTTGCTGAGAAATTTAGGCATGGACCCATTTAGAGAGGAGTTTGAACGCGAATGGCTGGGAATTCTGTCGCTCCTCCTCGCACACTGGAAGGCTACCCCGCACTGCTTGAAGACGGACACCGATCGGCTTGAAGTCATGCGATGCCTGGAGGTACTTGACCGCGCTGTTCGTGCGGGACGGGGCTACCACGATCTTGATACCAGTTTGTCAAGATCGAGGCTCGAGTTCATCGGCATAGCTCCTTCAAAGGTCGAAACGGAAGAGAGTCTGTAGCTTCACGAGCGACCGCCAGCGGCTTCGCCAAAAAGCGAAAAGGCCCCATCCCGCGCGGGGATGAGGCCTTTCCATGTTCACGCTCAGTGGACGGTTTTCTTCGCGAACAAGGCAGCCACTTGGCGGCTCTGTCCGTAGAGGAAAACTTCCAGTTTCTCGCGCACCCAGCCCGGCAGGGATGGAGCATCGAGCGCCTGGACCAACACCATGCGGTGCCCCTTGTCCATCACGGCGTCAAACAGAGCCTGAACCGCCTCCTCACCACCGTGATGGATGGCGAGGTCGATGGCACGGCCCGGTTTTTCGGCCAGGGACTTCACGATGAAGTCCATGTGGTCGAGGGCAGAAGCGTAGTCGGTTTCGTATGCAGCGTTCAAGGTTCCACATACGGCCCCGAAGGGAACCAGTGGTTCCCGTCCGGGTGGGTGTTTGTCAGCAGTTGCTGACGCTTAGAGCAAAGCTCTGAGGTGACGCAATTTCAGCAGACTTCGTCGCCCTTGTCCGGTCAGGCGCACCAGTTATGGCCAAGATATTTGCAACAAGCTGTGTCTGCGTGATTTTCAGCGCAGCAGCGGCGAAAGCTTCGGGCCCTTGCCGCTGAAAACCAGCCGGTGCACCTCGCTGCCTGGAGCGTTGCGGTCGTGTTCGACGGCCTGCCCAACCCAGCTCGCGACCTCATGGCGATTGAGCATTGTCGAAGGGTGCATGAGGAAAGCTGGGCGCAGGATTGGCTCCTGGTCATCGAAGCGGTACATCACCACCAGCCAGTGGCCTGAGGGCGGCCCATAGGCCTCGCAGACCCTTTCGAAGGTCAGGGTGCCGGCGAGGTAGTGCAGGCACATGTCCGCCGCGTCGAGAGAGAGCTGCAGCCCCGATCCAAGTGGCAAGGGACGCCCTTGGGCCTGCAGCGCCATCACGTTGGTCACAAGCGTCCACGCGGCGTCGACCGCGTCTGGTGCGTTTCCGATTGCCGCGTGAAAGGCATGGGTCGTGGACTGTGCTTGTGCGCACCACCCGTTGGACGTGTCGTAGATGTAAAGGCGGACGGCAGTGTCGGCGGCCGATGCGCTGGGGTCGGTCACTCGCCGTCGACCTCGGGGCCTTTGATGCTGCCGCTCACGCGCGCACCGCTGTGAACGTCCAGGCGATCGTCGTAGCGCACGTCGCCTTTGATGCGCGAGGTGGGGGCGAGCTCAAGCGACTTGCGCGCATGCACGCTGCCCTTGATCGTGCCCTGCACGTAGATGATGTCGGCTTCCATCGCTTCGCAGTCCACCACCGCGCCGGGGCCGATGTGGATCGCGCCGCCAGTGCCCAGGATGAGCTTGCCCTTGAACTCGCCGTCGATGCGCAGCGCCAGGTCAGATGAGGCCGACATTGCGCCTTCAAGCTTCGCGCCCTTGGGCACCACGGTCGTTGCGGCCTTGAAGGTGGCTTCGTCGATCATGCGCATGCCGGCGATGGCGGCAGCGGCGGGCGAAGAGATCTGTGGATTGGTGGTCATGGTGTGTGTCCTTGGTTGGGTGTTGGGGGTCAGGCGACCTTCTTCATGGTGGCTTCGACTTCTGCGCCTTCGGCCATGGACATGCGCCCGTATTGGATCGAGCCGGTGCAGCGGCCGTTTCGATCTTCCCGTTGGCTTCACCGTCGATGCTGATGCTCTTGGCCACGATCTCGCCTTCGACCTTGCCGCCGGCGGCGATCACGAGCTTGGACTGCCCGGTCAGGGCGACCTTGCCTTTGATGCTGCCCATAACGGCGAAGTCGCAGGGGAAGGTGGCATCGCCCTCGAAGCTCAAACCTGCGGGAAAGGTGCAGAGCGCTGCTTCCGCTGTAGTCGGGGCTGCAGCCTTTGGCGCCACGCCAGTGCCGGCCTGAAGGTTCAGAGTGCGGACGGGCACATCGCGCGCTGGAGCACCGACGGGCGCGAGGCTGACCACTGGGGCTGGTGTCACCGGCAGGCGCGAAAGGTCACTGCCTTGATCGCTGGATGCCGAGTCGCTCGCGGCTTGCACGGTCAGGAAGTGGGGCACGGTGTTCGCAGGCGGAAACGGGGATTCGTCGACGGCGAGTAGGTTGGGGGTGTTCATCTGCATGGGACTCTCCTTTCAGGTGGAAAAACGCGGGCTGGGCCCGAACTGGTAATCGGCATCAGCACAGGTGCTGATCTCTTGCAAACGCTGTTGGGCTTCTTCGGCCGCCTGCTCATCTCTGGGGGGAAGCGCTGGCACGCGGCGCTCGGCCCAGCTGCCACCGGGAACCCACGTCCAGGTGGGCACGCCCTTGGCTGCGAGCGATGCGGCCATGGCGTGGCGGGTCTGCAGGTATTCGGGTGAGCTGCCCCGGTCCAGCACATCGAGCGCAGCGCGCGCCACGGTCTGACCGTTGGGGCCGACGACATGGCGAACCAGCCAATCGGGGGCGGTCTTCTTCATGGGCTGGACATCGGTGAGGATTCGCTGGAAGGCATGGCCGCTGTCCAGCAGCGCATCGACCAGCAACACCGCATTGGGGTTGTTCGCAGGGATGAAGCTGCGCGGGTGGACGTTCATCAACCAGGCGGCGCGGGCGAACACGCCACCGCGAGAGTTCACCTCGACGAGGAAGAACCCCATGACTTCCGGGTTGCGCTTCCCGTAGGGAATCGCGGCCTTGCCCTCGATCGCCTTGTTGATGCGCGCCTCGTTGTCGTTCGCCTGCAGCTGGCGCAGTGCCGTGCGGCAGTCGTTTCGCAAGAACTCCAAAGCCGCGTCCGACAGGCCTACCGGGTGGCGCAGGTGGCGCAGGTGCATGACCGGTGGCTGATTGGCTGGGACGCTGAAGCTGCGAACTGGTGCAACCAGCAGGCGCAGCGGTCGGGTCGCATCTCGGCGCCCCATGCTCAGGCTGGCAACGAATCCCTGCCAGTCGGCGTTGAGCTGTTCGCGCGCACTCTCCCGAAAAGGACGCGGGACGAACAGAAGCTCCTCCATCGCAACGCCGTTGACTTCGAGCGTCTGCGCCACGCGCATGAGCTGGTAGCGGGCGCGGCCCCAGTCGCGGGTCCAGCTGGGGTGCCAGCGGCACAAGTCCGCTTCCTCCCACAAACCCATCGCAAGGTTCTTGAGGTTGAGGCGGCGGTCTGCCCCTTCGCTGATGGCGCGCTGCCCTGGAATGGCCAGTGCCAAGCTGCGGCGCTCGGTCGCGGGTGTGGCTAGGGCGCTCGGCTCAGAGTTGCCGTTCACGCGCGCCGATGGCGTGCGGGGCCGCAGCGTGGACTGGGATGCTGTCGTTGAGCGGCCGGTGGGGGAAGGCGCAGCGGCGACTGGGCGGTCGTTCGTTGCTTGAGACTGCGCACGTACCTGTTCTGGGGTACGGGGTGTGATGTTGGAGAACGCGCACTCCGAATCGTGAAGCGGGCCTTCGTGGGGCCACACGGCGAGGTGGAACTTCGATTCCCGCAGGCGAACCTGCAGCTTCAGAGGTTGGCGCCGGCACAGGCACAGCGCGTGGCCAAAGCGTTCGCGCGCGGCAACCATAGCCTGCTGGACTTCGGCGACGTGCGCCTGATCATCGACTTCTCGTTGACCAAACACCCTTCCCCCGATCATGAGCCGGGCGGCCAGGGAGGAAGGTTGTGCGGTGGTGGTCATAACTTTGTGGCTCCGGCCACGGCGGTCTTGTTGCAGAAACTAAATTCTCAGACCGCATGCGCCGTAGGCTGGGTCGGTCAACGCAGGGACAACCCCGCGAAACCACCCGGAACATGCGGTTTGGCGTTACTTTTTCTGGAAATTTCCAAGATCGAAGACCGAATTGACGCGCGGGTGCTTGGCCTTGATCTCGCGAATCGCTCCCTTCACGCCCTCCCGGTCCGCACCGTTGAGGTTCTCCACCCAGTACAGGTCGTTGCCTTTGATCGAGTCCTCTTCCTCGCAGATGGTCTCGTGAGCCACCTCCAGGCTGGTGGTTCTGGCCAGACTCATGCGGGCGTTCCATGCGCGGCGCATCCAGACCATGCCGGTCCAGGTGATGCTGATCACACTGAAGCCACCGACCACCTCATCACCTTCATCAAAGGCCTCGCCCTCTTCGTCGGGGAAGTTGACGATGGTGATGAGCCTGGACTTCTCCATGCTTCGCAGCACGCGGCGAAGCATGCGTTTGCGCATTGAAACGCTCTCCACGCCGTCCAGACGGTCAGCCAGATCGATGAAGGTGGCCACGCCGCGCTGCAGGTAGATCCACGTGAGGATGGTGGTGCGCCAGAACTTCGTTGCGGTCTTGGGCAACTGGCGCGTCAGGGCGTCGGGCTCGCTGTCCATCACCTCCCAGTGGGGGTGCGCGAGGAATTCCTCAAGGTCGATGCCTTCGAGGTCAATGTCTGTGCTGTTGGGTTTGTCCATGGCGGGTTCCTTCGGACCGCACCCGTCCCGGGCACGGGCCAAGGAACTGCCGGGAGCGGCATCCATGGATTTTTGGGGCGGGCCGGGCACGGGCCGGGCCTGTCAACGGGGGGTTGGTGGGTCGTTGTCGGCCCTACCCTCCTGTTTCTGCGGGTCTGACGGGCCTCCAGCGCCCGTCAGAGCGTCCGAACAACCGCCATGGGGCATCCACCGCCAAAGGACGGTGGACGGCTCCTATGGGCTTGGCTGCTTCAACCTTCGTACTGGATGCAGAACGGGCGGCCCACCAGGGTTTTGGCCTGTGCGGCGGTCACAGGCTTGGAGAGCGGCCCAACAAAGTGCGCGAGCAAGCCGTCCTGGACGGAAAGTTCAAGAAACGGCTTTCCCTCAACGCTGGCGGGGAAGGCGGCGTCGGCGGTCACAAAGAACCACCCTTTGCTCTTGCCGGTACCGTCTTTGTTGCCCTTGCAGTGGGTAACCATGTCCTTGCCGGCCTGTGCCATGGCTTCATCGAAGCCCACGGTCTTCATCGCAAGGACAGGAGTGGTGAGGAAGGCGCCGGCGAGCGCGGCAACTGCGGCAATTCGGGTAACGGTGCTCATGCTGTGGCTTCCTCGCTGGTGTCCACTTGGTGGGCCGAGTGGTCGTTGAAATCTCCAGAGGTATTGTCGGCTGCGCTCTGGCCACCCGAGTCGGCCAGCGGTCCCCCGAGGGCATCAACGAGATCTGGAATCAGCTTCTTGAGCTCACCGGTGAACAGCGCCACGTCGCCGTCGAAACTCGACTCGCGGTCCTGCGGGAGGTTCTCGAACACGCCCTCCAGGAACGAGAGTTTCTTGAGCACCATCGTCTCCGTCAGCTGGAATGACACGCGGCCACCCCAGGTGAGCGCCAGCTTGGTCGGTGCCATGCCCTGCACGAGGTGATTGCGCACCTCCTCACAGTCGAGGTTGTGACGATTGAACTTGACGGAGGACTTTTCCTGGTCGGTGGACTTGAGTTCGCAGTCGCGGTCCACGCTGAAGTTTTCGGGGGACTCGCCATGCTCCAAGCTCAACAGCCACTGCGTCATGGCGGTTGCAGGGGACAGCGCCGTCTTGAGCTGGGTCATCGCCATGCCACCGAAGGCCCGCACCAGTGCCGTGACCACATCATCCACCTTGCCCTGCGAACTGGCGTCGATGGCCACGCAACCGTTCTCGCGGTCGACCCAGACCCAGAAGCTGGTTTGGGAGGGATAGGCGTTGGGCAGCAGGCTCAGCAGCGCATCCTCGCGCAGCTTGAGTGTTTCCTTCTTGCCTGGCTTGCGGCCCGTCTCAGCCTCGATCCTGTCGGCTTCTTCCTTCGCCTTCTTGCGCACCGCGCCGCCGGGCACCGTTCGCGTCTCCATCATCAACTTGAGGATCAACTGCCCGTCGACCGACTCGACCAGATCGGCATGGTCCTCACCACGTGGCTCTACCCAACCATAGGACTTGTCCTGCGTGGGCAGCGTGGGCTTGAAACGGTTGGCCGCCACCGCCTCGATGGCCTGGTGATGGGTGATGTCCCAGCCGGCGTTGATCTTGAAGAGGACGAGATTCTTGAACATGTGATCCTTGTTGGGTTGGTTGGCTATGGTCTGTCTTGCGCTCGTGCGAACCACTGGAACTCGCCTGTGGCAATGCCCGCTGCACAGACCTATTCTTGGGACTCGATGCTCGGACAAAGGTCACCTATCAAGGGGTTAGCACCCCGATAGCACCGACTTCGACCTCTGCCGCACGTCAAGGAGGATCCCTTGGACAGCCAGCACGAACGCTACGATGAGGTTGCACGGAACAAGCTGAACCTTCACCGCTCGGAGAAACCACCAATGGTCACCACCACCATTCAGTTCGATTTGTGCGTATTTCGGTCGCTGCTGGACACTCATTTCGGTTTCTCTTGGACAGCGGGAACGGCGGGAGATGGACACCCAGTTCGACACTCGTGGACA